>FWPV01001979.1_pt1 | contig 52469 bp, 42 predicted proteins | sample 2228371 | NCBI WGS metagenome assembly FWPV01 (sample SAMEA103939776, study PRJEB20133) | metagenome
CCCCTTCTGATGCTTTATTACAGCCAGCCGCAACATTTGTTACCCTAACCATCCATGGTGAGTTAAGGGGTTGCGTAGGAGCTTTAGAAGCCTATCAGCCGCTCATCGAGGATGTAAAAGAGCATGTCTTGGCAGCAGCTTTCCAGGATTTCCGCTTTCCGCCATTGTCCAAAGAAGAGCTGCCCCTCGTCGAGATCGAAATCTCTGTTCTTACCAAGCCTGAACGTTTGACATATCATCAACCACAGGAGTTGTCCAAGCGATTAAGAGCCTATGTAGATGGTGTCGTTTTGTCTTGGAAGGGTAGGCGAGCTACCTTTTTACCTCAAGTATGGCAAAAGATTCCCGATCCCGATGAATTTCTTGACCATCTATGTATGAAAATGGGGGTTGATCCCTATTTATGGCGTAAAGAGGTTTTGGATGTCTCGATTTATCACGTAATTGAATTTCGGGAGGGGGATTACTCTCTTAGAGCTGGGCGAATTGAGTGACGTTGAGGACAAAGATGGTTGCCCGCTTCATCCCCGCTTCTTGGGGTTGAGTGGTGTGTTCACGGATAAGTCTTAGGGCTTCTTGAACATGCTCATCTTCCACGCCGATCATCAGGGTAGTTGACCCCTTGCGCAAAAAACCACCTGTAGAAGCGACCTGAGTTACACGAAAATTTGCCCCCACAAGCGCTTGACAGACGGCTTCGTTATCAACGTCGCGAAGTATGGCGATGATGAGCTTCATATTTCATAACTCCTCAAACGCTTCAATGGGGATAAAAAACACCGTCCCCCCACCAATGGTAATGGGTGTTGAAATCGGTATCGGCAAGGGGGTGCCTTCCAACGGAGTCGCGATATATTCCGTACGTTCATGACAATAAGAGTGTATGATTTCCAAAAAGTTTTGCACTTGGGTTTCCAGTACGCGGACCATTAAGGTGCTGTTCCGTTTCCCCAGTAGTCCGCCATGGGTAGCAAAACTGACAACATCAAAGCCCTGTTGTTGAAGAGCTTCGCTGGTTTTTCTTTCATCCTGACTTTGGATGATGGCTATGGCTAATAGAACCGAGTTTGTAGCGAACGGCATGACGTTAGGTTAATGGACATAAGATTAATTCTGTCGATAATTAATTTTACCGTAAGTGAAGCAAAAATTGACCCTAAATTGCGAACAAACCACATTAGGTATCAGAACGAATTAGAAGCTGGTGTGTTCTAAAGATTGGGGATTTGCTGCATGATGTGCTAGAATCCATTAGAAAAAGGAGCGAATCTTGGTTGAGAACTACATAAGCCGTGGCATTTATTTTGAAGAGTTTGCTATTGGGCAATCGTATGTCTCGGTAGGGAGGACGATTACCGAACATGATATCCTGACTTTTGCCGGTTTGTCGGGTGATTACAATCAGATTCACACCGATGCAGAATTTTCGAAAACCACTCCCTTTGGTCAACGGATTGCCCATGGGCTTTTGGGCTTGTCGATTGCCAGTGGTTTGGCAATGCGAACCGGCATACTCGAAGGCACCGTTCTTGCATTTCGTGAGATTGAAGAATGGAAGTTTACCAAACCAGTTTTTATTGGCGATACGATTTATACGCGATTGGAGGTCGTCGATTTGAAACCATTTCCCCGGCTGGGGGGTGGTTTGGTGACCATTCAGGTAGAAGTCGTCAATCAACGCGGTGAGTCGGTCATGAAGGGCAAATGGTTGGTATTGGTTGCCTCAAGACCCAATCCATAAAGGAGTTGCTATGAGTGAGCCGTTCGATTCGCCTTCGGAGGATAGCGCGCCACGTCGCTTTCGGCGCATTCTCTCAGAGGGAGACGAAGAAACCTCGCAGGGGACACCGCCAGAAGAGTTGACAACCGGCAAACTCAGCCATCATCCTACCGGTGTGCCGGAGGTTACAGGAGGATGGTTTGAAGAGATTGACGCTCAAAGTGAATTGGAAGAGAAGAGAAGCACTGGTGACAAAGGTGAGGTAGAAGTTCCTAGAATTCATGAGCCCCCTCCACTTGAATTAGGTAGTACACCCCCCCATTCTCCGCCAGCGATTGGAACGTATGGATTGCCTTTACCGAGACGCATCAGTGAGGCAGATGTAGATGCTACAAGAGTAAGCCCTCGCAAAGAAGTTTCAGAGGTAACCCGCGTCCATCCTGTTTCTCCTGAACCGACCCGCGCTGTAGGCGGAAAACCAACTAGGTCTTCTACTCCTCCTGCTCCTCCCTCTTCGGGTACTCCTATTGGGCAAACGCCTTCAAAACAGGCTCCTTTGAATGCTGTTCAACCGTCAAAGAGCAAAGGGGGGAACTTTGATTGGAGTGTTATCAGTGGTTGCTTTATCCGTAGCCTAATTTTGGCGATTTTTGGAAGTTTGATTGTTGGTGTTTGCTTATTTTCGTTCATGCTTATCCAATATTTTCGCATTTTACGAGAGTTACCTGATATCGAAAATCTCAAAGATCGGGCTTCGCAGTTCGAAACCACCCGAATTCTAGATCGAAATGGAAACACCCTTTATGAAATCCTCGATCCAAATGCAGGACGGAGAACCTATGTTCCTTTAGAGAAAATATCACCCTATCTGGTTGCTGCGACAATTGCTACCGAGGATAAGGAATACTACAATCACCCAGGTTATGATGTATTTGCCATTTTTCGGGCGTTCTATCAAAATCTTAGCAGCGGAGATACGGTATCGGGTGCTTCGACCATCACGCAACAATTAGCGCGTAATTTACTATTTAGTCCCGAAGAGCGCAGTAACCGCTCCTATGAGCGCAAGGTACGTGAAGCGATATTAGCCAACGAGCTGACCCGTCGCTACTCCAAAGACGAGATCTTGGAAATTTATCTGAATGAAAATTATTATGGAAATCTGGCGTATGGAGTCGAAGCGGCAGCAGAAACCTACTTTCGGACGACAGCCGAAAAACTGACCCTGGCGCAAGCAGCCTTTTTAGCTGGCTTACCTCAAGCTCCATCGATCTATGATGTTTATACCAATCGCGAAGCGACCATGAGACGATTTAGCGATGTCTTGGTTTTGATGTATCGGGTGAGTCAGGAACAGGGATGCATTTATGTGAGTAATTCCCCGCAGCCGGTGTGCGTTGATCCCGTAAAAGCCACCGCAGCGCGTGATGAGATCTTAAACTACACCTTTCCTTCTCCCAATGTGCCGATGAGACACCCTCATTGGGTCAATTATATACGCCAACAATTAGAAGCAGAGTATGACGTCCAAACGATTTATCGATCTGGCTTTACTGTTTTTACTACTTTAGACAGCGAGTTACAACAGATTGCCGAACGTCTTGTAAAAGAACAGGTTGAACGGTTAAGGGACAGGAATGTCAAGACGGGAGCCTTGGTGGCAATTCAGCCGGCGAGCGGGGAGATCCTTGCGATGGTGGGCTCGGCTGATTTTTACGATGAATCGATCGATGGGCAAGTAAACATGGCAATCAGTCCTCGCCAGCCAGGTTCGTCGATTAAGCCGATTACTTATTTAGCCGCTTTTGAAAGAGGCTGGACGCCAGCGAGTTTGATTTGGGATGTGCCTTCAGAATTTCCTCCTTCAGGTCGCCCCGAAGACACACGACCACCTTACAAACCGGTGAATTACGACGGAAAATTCCATGGGCCAGTAACGGTGAGATCCGCACTAGCAAATTCTTATAATGTCCCAGCAGTGAAGGCATTGCAGTTTGTGGGTATTTATGATGACCCACTGATTCCTGGCGAAGATGGCTTTCTCGCAATGGCACGAAGGTTGGGGATTACTACCCTGACCAGGGAAGATTACGGGTTATCGCTGACTTTGGGAGGCGGCGATGTTACGTTGTTAGAATTAACCAATGTCTATGCAATCTTGGCTAATTCAGGCCGTAAAACGCCACTAGTCTCTATAACGAAAATCTTGGATCATGAAGGCAATGTGGTTTATGAAGCCCCGCGTGGTCCTGTTCAACAAGTTTTACGCCCAGAACATGTTTTCTTGATCACATCGATTTTGTCGGATAACGAAGCTAGAGCGCCGATGTTTGGCAGAAATTCCCCCTTAAATCTACCATTTCCTGCTGCAGCTAAGACCGGTACAACCAACGATTTTCGGGATAATTGGACGCTTGGATATACCCCCGATTTAGCGGTTGGTGTATGGGTAGGTAATGCGGATTATACGCCGATGAACGATGTCAGTGGCATCAGTGGGGCAGCACCGATATGGTCTGAGTTCATGAATGAAGCTGTCCCTAAGATCTCGGGCGGGAAGATCACACCTTTTGTCCGCCCGGCTGGAATTGTTGATAAGGTCATTTGTGCAATTTCTGGCACGGAACCCTCTCAATGGTGCCCTCGCCAGACAACGGAAATTTTCGCTGCCGATCAACCCCCTCTCCCGAAAGAGGAGGATTTATGGCAAATGGCACTGATTGATACTTGGACAGAGTTAAGAGCTTCTGCGGTTTGCTCGGATTTTACAAAAGAAGAATTTGTCTTAAACGTTACCGATCCTTTTGCTGTGCTCTGGATTCGAAAGGAACCAGAGGGTAAGAAATGGGCGGAACAGAATGGTTTTGAGAAAAAAATTCGTTTTGCACCCGAACGCGAATGTAAAGCTGATGACCCCAGACCTAAGTTGGAGTTTGTTTCACCGAGAAATGGAGATACCCTAGTTTCTCCTGTTGTTGAGATTTATCTTTTAGCCGATGCAACCCGTTGGTTCGAATCTTTCCAATTAGATTTTGGTATTGGTGCTGACCCGAAGGAATGGACGACAATTGTAAAGCGAAATAGCCCAGCTCAACCGAGTGAACCCGTAGCGAGTTGGGAGATCGTTGATTTACCAAGTGGTTTGGTTACGCTTCGCTTAACAATCCTGAGCGAAAAAGATACGTATGCGGAACAAAAGATTCAGGTTATTCTTCAAGTTCCGACACCGACACCAACTTATACACCGACGCCTACGCCTACCTTGGTGCCAACTGAAACCCCATCACCAACTGCTACTTCCACTGTGACCACCACTCCATCGCCGACCCCAACCGAAACACCGACCTTAACACCAACTCCCTAATTCCCCTCATAAGGAGCTTTTGAATGAGGATTGAAAAGGTAGATTTTGAGAATCGCGAGTTGGTTAGGCGGTTTATTCTTTTTCCATTTTGGTTGTATCGCTCATCACCTTATTGGGTTGCACCGCTCTGGGATGAAATGGTCAAGAACTTAAGTCCTCAGCGTCATCCCTTTTATGAACATTCTGAGGCTGATTTCTATATAGCTATCGATAACGGTGAAGTGGTAGGACGGATTGGGTTTCAAGAGAATAAGCGTCACAATCTATTTCGCCAGACAAAAGATGCCATTTTTTGTTTTTTTGAATCCATCGATGACCAAGATGTCTCTCAAGCTCTGTTTGAAACGGGATTTGAATGGGCGAAGAAGAGAGGGCTCAATCGGCTCATCGGACCGAAAGGACTATTGGCTTCACAAGCCGGCGGTATTTTGGTGGAGGGTTTTGATCGTTTACCTGCTTTATCGATGCCCTATAATTACCCGTATTATGATCGCTTGATCACGGCAGCCGGCTTTGAAAAGGACACCGATCACCTCTCTGGTTATGTGCGAGCGGATCATCAATTCCCTGAAAGGATTGTGCTGATTGCTGAGAAGGTCAAGGAAAAAAGAGGCTTCTGGGTAAAAAATTTTTCTAATAAAGCAGAGATGAAGCAGTGGATTCCGATTGTCGCCCGCGTGCACGCGGAAGCCTTTGCGAATAACTATAGCTTTGTCCCTCCAACCGAAAAAGAGTTGGAGATGATTGCACACTCGATTATTAGCATCGCTGATCCGCCATTAGTCAAAGTGGTCATGAAAGGAGAGAATGTAATCGGGTTTTTGATCTCTTATCACGACATCTCACGCGGTTTGCAGCGTGCGAAGGGGAAAGTCTTTCCATTTGGATGGTTTTGGCTGGTTTGGGAAAAGCGAAGGACAAAATGGCTGAATGTGAATGGCGCCGGTTTACTGCCAGAATATTGGGGTTCTGGAGCGAATGTCATTCTATACACGGAATTGCAGAAAACCGTGCGTCAATATCCTTTTGAGCATGTCGAGGTCGTCCAAGTAGATGAAAAGAATTTTGCCAGTAAATCGGACATGGAAGCGATCGGGGTGAGGTGGTATAAACGACATCGCAATTATCAAAGAGTTCTCTAACACATATTTTCGATAAGCTAGTCACTTGATCAGGAGATGAAAATGAAAGCATGGGTGATTGATCAGATAGTTAAGATTGATCAAACCTCATCCCCATTGAAATTAACCGATCTTCCTACTCCAAAACCGCAAGACGATGAGGTTTTAATCGCCGTGGAAGCCTGCGGTGTTTGCCATACCGAGATCGACGAGATAGAGGGAAGAACAGCTCCATTCCATCTGCCGATGACACCCGGTCATCAGGTTGTTGGTCGGGTGGTGGAGCGAGGAAAACGGGCACAACGTTTCCAAATTGGCGATCGAGTCGGTGTGGCATGGATTTTTGATGCTTGCGGGAAGTGTGAATTTTGTTTGAGGGGTGAAGAAAACCTTTGTGCAGCATTTCGAGCAAGCGGGCGGGATGCACATGGTGGGTATGCTGAATTTATGGTCGCAAAGGAAAGTTTTGCTTATTCTATTCCCGATGGGATGGATTCTTTTCAAGCCGCTCCTTTGTTTTGCGCCGGGGCTATTGGTTATCGCTCCTTACGATTGACGCAATTGCAAAACGGGATGCGTCTGGGGTTGACCGGTTTTGGCGCTTCCGCTCATCTCGTCTTGTTGATGGCTAAAGTGCTTTACCCTGACAGCGAGGTATATGTATTTTCGCGCAGTGCAGGAGAGAGAGAATTTGCCCTTCAGCTAGGGGCGGTGTGGGCTGGCGAAATTGAGGAGAGATCACCAAAACTCCTTCATGCTATAATTGATACTACACCAGCTTGGAAGCCTATACTTGAGTCTTTGCTTAGCCTATCCCCAGGGGGAAGATTGGTCATTAATGCGATCCGTAAAGAAACCATTGATCAGCATTTATTGATGAATTTGGATTATGCAGCTCACTTATGGATGGAGAAAGAAATCAAAAGTGTTGCCAATGTCACCCGTAAAGATGTTGAAGCTTGCCTCCAATTGGTAGCTAGTGAGAACATCCGACCAGAATACCAAGTGTATCCTTTCGAGCAAGCAAATCAGGCGATCTTGGACTTGAAAAACCGCAAGATAAAAGGTGCAAAAGTATTACGGGTTGCGAATAGATAGCCTTCAGGGTGCGTTTTGCTTTAGCGCTTCTTCGATGACGCTCTCAAACACTTCGTAAGCTTGAGCACCGACAATGGCTTTGCCATCTATAATAAATGAGGGGGTGCTGTTTAGTCCGAGTTGACGGGCGAACTGAGTTTGTTCCATCACCGTTGAAATATTCCGCCCAGATTCTAGGCATTCCGCAAACATTTCAGTGTCAAGGTCAAGTTGCTGAGCCAAATTCTTTAAGTTATCTGCACTATAGTCGGGAGTCTTACCGCTTTGTCTTTCAGCGAAGAGAAGATCATGGTACTCCCAGAACTTTTCTTGTTCAGCCGCGCACTCGCTGGCAACCGCTGCCTGAACAGATTCTTCACCCAGTATGGCAAGATGGATAAAACCTAAGTACACTTTTCCCTGATTGACATAATTAGACAAAATTCTCTTCCCCGTTTCGAGATGATATTTTGCACAGTAAGGACAGCGGAAGTCGCTGAATTCATACATCCGCACGGGTGCATTTGGGTTTCCAATGTAGTTTTTGGTTTGAGCGGCGAGCAACTCCAGCAATTGTTGACGCTGGCTTTCGTTTTGGGCGGTGATCATCTGGTTGGTAGCAGATGTCGGGCGGACAGCTTGGACTGTGTTGCTCATCGGACGGATGACATATCCGAGAAAGAAGCCAATGATGAAGGTAATTAGAAGGGCAATTGGAAAGCTCCAACTGTAAATCGCCATTACGAAAAGGGGGGTACCTCTAGCTGCAGATCGTTTTTTTGCACTAGGAGGGGTGGATATTGGAGTTGATGGGGATTCTTTGTCCATGATCGCAAGTATACTTGAAATTTTATATCTAATGGGACTCTAATTGGGATAACTGAGTTCGATGTTCGGAATTTTGGTAAGTTAAGGGTTTTAGATAGTTAGGCTGTTCGTGAACTCGATCGGCATAGACGCCGCGGTAGGATGGAGGCAGCAGTTTGGCGATCTCGATCATAATTTCATCGGTGATTTTTTGTCGGATCGTTTGGTTGATGGGCTGGGAAGGAAACTCAATCTGATAAGGCTGTCCAACTCGGATATGAAATGGAATTCTCTGTAAGCTGCGAAGGTTTGCCCAATATTGTTCAGCGCCATAAAATGCGATAGGTAGAATCGGGGCTTTGGATTTGAGTGCCAGAAAGACAATTCCTGCATGTCCTTTTTGTAATCGTCCATCTCCGCTGCGGGTGCCTTCAGGAGCGATGGCGACAATTTTGCCTTCTTGAAGCGCTTGCAAGCAACGTTTTGCTGCGGTTACATCTGCTTCTCCGCGTCGGACAGGGATGCCGCCCCACAAGTCGAAAAGCAAGGCCATGAGAGGATGATCCCATGTTTCAATTTTTACCAAACCGGTGATCGGTCTAGGTTGAAGGTGAGAATAAACGACCGGAACTTCAATAAAATTTACGTGATTGGCGGCGATGATTAGAGGACCCTGAGAAGGTACCTTGCTCAGTTCACGGGCATCTAAGTCTAAGGCAACTGTACTGCCGTGTTTAATGAGGAAGTTAATAAAGCGAGAAACTGGAAAAGAGACTACGTTAGGAATCATTTGGGTACAATCACTTGAAGAGCATTGGGAATAATCTTAATTGAGACCGATTCGCCTTCTGTGCAGATGGTTTCACCATCGGCATGAACAGGTAGGGAGCCTTGGATTGCCTTTACATTGAGCGTGCTTGTCCGTTCGAGCGAGACACTCTCCTGCGTTAATTGTGTGCCGCGCAGAAAATGGGGGATCAAGGCAAAGATTTTGGCTTTAGGCACTTCGCGGGCAATACATACATCGAAGACACCGTCGTTATTTTGGGAGTCTGGTGCCATCATAAAACCGCCCCCCATGCGCCGGCCGTTCATGACGGAAACCATTAAGGCAGAAACTGTTCGGGAGTGTTGATCGAATTGGATTTCGAGTAGGGGAGCTTTGAAGTAAATAAAAGCAGTCTTGATTGCAGCAACAATATAAGACAAAAAGCCGCTCAAGCGGCTTCGTGCTGCTACAAAGCCAACAACCGCATCGAATCCGATTCCAACACCATTGCCAAAATATCTACCCTCAGGGTAGTTGCCCCCTTGGATAATGCCAATATCAATCCAGCGTAGATTTGGGTTGGTTAAAATCTCAAAGCCCTTTTGGAGTCCTTTTTGCACGCCGATACCGTAGGCAAAATCATTGCCTCTACCCACACTTAAGACGCCTAAAGCGGGTAGTTTTTGGGCGCCATTTGTTTTTGCGCGCATCAGCCCATTAATCGCTTCGTTGGAGGTCCCATCACCACCTGTCGCAATGATGAAGTCATAATCAGCGGCGTTCTGAAATGCGATTTCTATGGCATGAGTGGGGTATTGGGTGACAACGATTGTTGCAGTTAGTTGATTGCTGTCGATAAAATGCTGGATATGTGGAATGGCGCGTTCGCCAGCACCGCGTCCAGAGATCGGATTTATGATGAATAAATATCTCATAAGATAGATCTTTGCTGTGAGGATTGTAAGCTGTAGACGATCATAAAACCACGCTTAGGATGACAATTATACCTAGAAATAAGCAATAACCAGAGAACAAATAAAGGGAATGGTTCTGCACATATCTTACTAACCAGTAGATGGACAAATAACCCACGATAAATGAAACGACTAAGCCAGGGAGAACTACCCCTAGATATTGGGTGGGATTTGGTAAACGAATGAAATCCACTAACGATACAATCCCTGCTCCGGCGAGGGAGGGGATAGACAAAAGGAATGCAAAGCGTGTAGCTTGTTTACGATCCAAACGGCGAAATAGCCCGCCAGCAATGGTCGCCCCGGAACGAGAGATCCCAGGAAAGATGGCTAGGGTTTGCCAGAGACCGATGATCAAAGCATCAACAAGGTTGATTGAATGGGAGTCTGATTTTTTATGCAGACTTCTTTCGGATAGAAATAGGAGAAGAGAGGTGACCAATAATGCACAACCGATCCATAGAGGCTGCTTGAAAGCTACTCGAACCAACTCTTTGAGTGGATAACCAATCAAGACGACCGGTATTGTGCCTACAACCACAGCAAACGCAAGTTTGGTGTCTGCATCGTCCCACGCGCCTTTCCCCCTGAGATTACGGAAAATGGAGCTTAGCATTTGGATAAGATCCTTCCAGTAATATACGATTACTGCACCAAGGGTTGCAAATTGAACCAAAATGTTAAAGATGAAATCAATCTCTGGGGATACCCACCAATTGACGAAATAAGGCAGTAGAGCGAGATGGGCTGACGAAGAAATGGGGATAAACTCCGTTAAGCCTTGTAGTGTACCAAGAAGGATTGATTGCAGTAGAGTCATGGTGATGCATATTCCTCGAGTAGAGTGTTGAAGGATTTTTCCAAAATTGCCTTGCGGATTTCCTGGGTGAGGGAGATGAGGGTGAATAGATTATGAATGGACAGCAAGGTGGAAGCCAACATTTCTTTAGCTAGGATCAAATGGCGTAAATACGCTCGCGAGAAGTTTTTACATGTATAACAGGCACAATTTTCATCGATTGGTTGAGCATCTTCAGCATAGACGGCGTTGACCAGATTGAGACGGTCTTTTCTGCGTAAAGCAGTTGTGTGACGAGCTAACCGAGTGGGTAGAACACAATCAAAGATATCAATACCTCGAGCGACTGCCTGAACAAGGTCATAAGGCGTGCCCACACCCATTAAGTATCGAGGTTTCTCTTTCGGTAAAATTTCATTGGTTAAGTCCAAAATGTGGAACATTTCTTCTTTAGTTTCGCCTACCGATAAGCCACCAATGGCATTGCCAGGCAGATTTAGCGAGGCGATGAATTCAGAGGATTCTTTCCGTAAATCTTCAAAGACTCCTCCTTGTACAATACCAAATAAAGCTTGATCGGGGCGTTTTTTGGCTTTCAAGCAACGTTCCGCCCAACGGTGCGTGCGTGCCAATGCACGCTCATTCGTCTCTCGGTCATATGGCGGTGAACATTGATCAAAGGCCATAATGATGTCTGCACCTAAATTTTCTTGGATAGCAATCGACCCTTCGGGCGTTAACCGTTTTATAGAACCATCAATGTGGCTCTTGAAGGTTACTCCATCATCATCGATTTGATTGATCTGAGCTAGAGAGAATACTTGAAATCCACCCGAGTCGGTTAGGATGGGTTTTTGCCAGTTCATGAATTGATGTAACCCTCCCAAACGCGCTATGCGGTCATCGCCTGGTCGAAGAAATAGGTGATAGGTATTGGCAAGGATCAGCGTGGCACCGAGTTCTTCCAAATGAGCAGGGGTGAGCGATTTGACGGTGGCTTGGGTGCCTACGGGAGCAAAAACAGGCGTCTTTATCTCCCCGTGAGGGGTCAAAAAGGATCCGACCCGAGCGTTCCCATCGGTGGCTTCGATGTGAAATTCAAACATCAATCGTACCTTGTCAGTTGCTTTGAGAATAGGATGCCTTTGAGGGTGTTGTGTTATTTTCCCACAGCTTGAACTCTTTCAGGATTGAGCCCCCAACGAATTCACGTAGGATTGAGTTATCTGGAATCAAATCACACTCTAAAGGCAAAAACCATTCCAAAAAGGCGAGCAATCGTTTGGCTTCGATAAATTCGGGGGTTCCATGAGGAACTTGACGCAGTAGGGGTTCAGCATAGGGCTTTAGGGCGGATAATTCATACACCAAAGCAGAATTAAACATAACATCTGCATTATTTTGATATGGGAAGATATATCTTTTTTCCCCTCGTCGAACTGATTCCCAAATGCGTATGGTATGTTGAGCGTTATATCCCCTTTCGCGTGAGTCGCGTACGATACGGCGGATCAATCGTGTGTCGGTAGTGGATACACGATTGTGACGGTCTAGGTTTAATTGTGTGAGAGCGGAAACATAAATACGAAAGATTTGATCTTCTTGAACGAATTGGAACAATTTTGGATTGAGGCCGTGAATGCCTTCGAGAATAATAATATGGTTCTTCGATAGTTGAACGCTGTCTCCAGGAAAGCTCATGCCGCTTTTAAAATCATAACGAGGAAGTTGTACTTCTCGTCCGGCAATCAGGTTGGATAAATCTTGATCGAGTCGGTGCCATTTTAGGGCATCAACTGACTCGAAATCGTAGTTACCACTTTCATCGCGTGGAGTGTCTTCTCGATTGACAAAATAATTATCCATTTCCAGTGGAAAGGGTGAGATTCCCCTTGCCAGAAGCTGAATAGCCAATCGTTTAGAAAAGGTGGTTTTGCCAGACGAAGAGGGTCCAGCAATCAGAATAACACGGATCTGATCATGGCGTTCGAGAATCATCGAAGCAATATTGGAGACCATTTGCTCGTGTAGGGCTTCGGAGACGAGGATAATCTCGGAAGCCCGGTTGGCTTCTATGGCATCGTTCAAAGATCCTACATTTCCGATCCCTAGACGTTCGAGCCAATCGCCGTATTGCCGAAAGGCTTCTAGCAATTTCGAATAGCTGGGTAAGGGCAATAACTGGGTAGGTGCATGGCGGCGGGGAAACCGAAGGGTGAAGCCTCCATCGGTTGGGCTTAGAGCAAACCATTTAAGGTAACCGGTGGTGGGCACCATATAGCCGTGATGGTAATCCCGGAATCCGTCTAATTCATAGAGGGTCACGTAGGGTTTGCGTCGCCACTTGAGCAATCTCACCATGTCCTCCGCGTTCATGGACGCAAAGTATTGAATTGCTTCATGTAGGGGGATCTCGGTGCGGATTAAGGGGAGATCGGCTTCTACCATGCGTCGCATGGTCTCTTCAACTTCTTGTAGTTCAGAGTCTGATAAGGGAGGACGGTTAAAGACTTGACAGAAGTAGCCTCCTGACGAGACAGAATGATCGATTGTGAGATAGGCATCGGGGTAAAGTTTATGGAAAGCAGTTTCAAGCAATAATGTCAGAGAGCGGCGATAGATACGCATTCCATCCGTATCACCCATTGTGATCGGGCGAGCGGTCGAGTCAATCTTGATCGGATAGTTTAGTTCACGAAGTTCGTCGTTAACGATCGCTCCGACAATTGGCGGAAGATGGTCATCTTCGAGCAGGGCAAAGAAAGCTTTGATTGGCGCGTTGCGAGGTCCGCGAATTGTTCGTCCGTCGGGTAAAGTCACCTCGACTGTTTTGCGTGGTTTTACAAATGTAAATTTCTTCGTGTGTTCCATAGTTAACTCAAGCAGAAACTTATTTTACATCAGATTGAGCGAGAAACCCTGCCATTTTAGTTAGGGAAAAAGTATCTTCCGCAGGTAAGAACCTCTGCGGAAGATTTTCTTTAATCATCTATAAACTGGGTTGTTTACTCGTTCTCTTCGACGCTAACCCCACAGGCAAGAATTAGGTCTTTTGCGGCTTTGACCTCGTCCACCCGACCAACTGGGGTGCGGTGAGGGGCTGACTTAAGGATCTCTGGGTTAGAACGTGCTTCTTCGGCAATGGTGATTAAAGCATCCGCAAACGCATCCAAGGTTTGCTTGCTTTCGGTTTCCGTCGGTTCAATCATCAGAGCCTCGTGCACAATCAGAGGGAAGTAATTTGTTGGAGGATGAAACCCGAAGTCCATCAGGCGTTTGGCAATGTCTAAAGCGCGAATTTCAGGGGCATCCTCCCAACGTCCTTCAGCGACGAATTCATGCATGCAGATGCGGTCGTAGGGAATGTGGTAGACGTGTCGCAGACGGGCTAACAGGTAATTGGCATTCAAAACAGCGTGCTCGGAAACTTTGCGTAGTCCTTCCTTACCGTGCATCAGCATATAGGTGTAGGCGCGAACCATCATGCCGAAGTGCCCATGGAACGATTTAACGCGGCCAATAGATTTGGGAGGAGTATAAAATCCATAGATTGGAGGTGTCTCCTCGTCACCCTCATCGGTTATGGCAACAACCGGCGCTGGGAGAAAGTCCACCAATTGCGAACGAACACCGACAGGGCCTGAGCCTGGTCCGCCACCACCGTGGGGAGTTGAAAAGGTTTTGTGGAGGTTATAGTGTAGAACATCTATGCCAATGTCACCAGGACGGACGATGCCAAGCAGGGCGTTCATGTTTGCTCCATCGCCGTATACCAGGCCACCTGCTTCGTGCACTAAGCGGATGACTTCTTCGAGATTTTCGTCAAACAGACCAAGGGTATTGGGGTTCGTTAACATTAAGCCAGCCAAGGTGTCATCACACTGCTCGCGCAGTGCAGACAAATCGACATTTCCACGCGAATCCGATTTGATCTCGACTACGGTCATACCGCTCATAGCAGAAGTGGCCGGGTTTGTACCGTGAGCGGAGTCGGGGATCAAAATTTTTGTCCGCTTGACATCTCCGCGATCTTGATGGTAGGCGCGAATAATCAAAATGCCGGTTAATTCACCTTGTGCCCCAGCGGCGGGCTGAAGGGTTACACCCGCAAATCCGCCAATTTCCTTCAGCCACTCCTGAAGGTCGTACATCAGCGCTAAGCAGCCTTGCACCGATTGGATGGGTTGGAGGGGGTGTACTGCTGCAAAACCCGCTTGTCTTGCCATCTCTTCGTTTATCTTGGGGTTGTACTTCATGGTACATGATCCAAGCGGGTAATAGCCTGTGTCGATGGCGTGGTTTAGTTGTGAAAGGCGGGTGTAACGGCGAACGACATCGACTTCGTATAACTCAGGTAAGGGAAGGTATTCTCGAACCAGAGAGGTTGGTAATTTGCTTAGGGGAACATCGACTTCGGGAAAGCGAAACCCGATTCGATTTGGAACAGAAATTTCGCACAGATCGGGTTCAGGCATGGCTTACCTCCGAAAGAGTTGAGACCAGATAATCAATTTCTTCTTTGCTGTTCAGCTCGGTGACGGCAAACATGATATGGTTTTTTAGTGATGAGTAGTCTTGCTCAAGATCATATCCACCGATAATCCCATGCTCGAGCAGTCTTTCGTTGATTTCTTTAGGGGGGATTGGGCACTTTACAACGAATTCATTGAAGAAAGGATCCTCTGACCAGAGGGAAAATCCTTCTAATGAAGTGATTTGTTGGGCAGCATAATGAGCTTTATGGTAGCAAAGCTCGGCAACTTGGCGGAGGCCGTGTTTGCCAACCAAGCTCAGATAGACTGCTGCGGCTAAAGCCATCAAGCCTTGGTTGGTACAGATATTTGAGGTGGCTTTTTCACGTCGAATATGCTGTTCACGGGCGGTTAGCGTAAGGACATAGGCTTTTTGACCGCGATTGTCGATGGTCTCTCCTACTAGTCTTCCAGCCATTTTTCTGACATATTCTTTTCTGGTGGTGAAGATTCCCAAATAGGGTCCGCCAAATGAGAGAGGAATGCCTAAAGGTTGACCCTCGCCGGTGACGATGTCAGCTCCAAATTCTCCAGGCGCTTTCAATAAACCTAAGGCAATTGGATTGACTGTTACTGCAAAGAGCGCGCCAGCTTCATGAGCTCTTTCGGCAAGTTGAGTGTAGTCGTAGATTCTTCCGAAAAAGTCGGGGTATTGGACAATCACCAAGGCTGTATTTTCATCCAATAGATTCGCAAGTTCATTTGGATTTGCTTTTAGATCACACTCAGGTTCATCCTCCACAAACTCAATACCCGTATTGGCATGGTAGGTGCGGACGGTTTGACGGTAGTGAGGATGCACTGCAGGGGAGAGTATCACGCGATTTCGTTTTCCTCGGAAATGAGCATTTGCCATTGTGACAGCTTCAGCAATCGCGGTTGCTCCATCGTAATGGGAGGCGTTGGATACGTCCATTCCTGTAAGCGCAGTCATCAGGCTTTGGTAATCGAAGATGGCTTGGAGTGTTCCTTGAGAAACTTCCGGTTGGTAAGGCGTATAGGCTGTTAAGAATTCCCCTCTGCGTAGAATCGCATCCACGACTGCGGGTACATAGTGGTTATAAGCCCCGGCTCCCAGAAAACAAATCATTTCCTGAAGGTTATCGTTCCAAGATGCTAAATCAGAGAGCACCTCCTGAGCTTGCATTTCGGTCAAGGCTGCAGGTAAGTTCAAGTCTGGAAATCGATATTTTTCGGGAACCGCAGCAAAAAGGTCTTCGATGGTTTTTACGCCAATGGTCGCCAACATTTCTTGGCGTTCTTTATCTGTATGGGGAAGAAACATTGCTCCTCCTCTTATTCTTTTTCTGCTAGATGAGCTTCATAAGCGGCTGCATCCATGAGCTGATCGACTTCTGCAGGGTTTGTGATTTCAACCTTGACCATCCAAGCTTCACCATACGGGTCACTGTTAATGGTTTCGGGTTTATCGGGAAGGGATGGATTGATGGCAACGATCTTACCGCTGACCGGCATATAAACATCTGCTGCAGCTTTGACACTTTCGACGGTGGCACAAGTGTCGCCTTGCTTGACAACATCCCCTTCGTTGACAAGAATCTCAACAAAGACGATGTCCGACAGTTGGTCTTGAGCATAATCGGTGATACCCACCGTGCCCTGGTTGCCTTCAATGCGCAACCATTCGTCATTTTTTGTGTATTTCAAATCAGATGGAATATTCATCGGTACCTCCTGAAGAATAAAAAAAGATTGGTTAGAAATGCAAAAGGCGCACGAATTCTCTCGTGCGCCTCTGTCGTTGACCTGAGAGATTCACGGAAATCCATCTCCGTTTGCCCCTTCGGTGCTACCTGTTATGGGTTTGGTAGACTTTCCAGAGGTTGTGGCTACAGGGTCCTTTTGCCTGAGAGTTTCGTCCTGCTCGCAATTTTTACAGAACTTGCCCCTTCGGCGCTCATCAATGAGCCTCTCCCCTGTAGCTTTATTGACTTGTCTTTTATTATATAATAGCTAGTCAACTTTGTACAGTTGATTAATCCAAATTAGGGCTTTTCATTCGATGAAAAGCCCCATTTGATACAATTCAAATCCGGATTAAGCCCAGCCTTGGTTCTTGATGAAGTTTGTAATCACAGGAATTTGGACGTATTCGCCTTGGTAGGCTTTATATGCCCAGTAGAACATGGCGAGGACGACGATGGAACCACAGCCAAAGGTAACTGTGGCGAGGATAAAGATCACCACAAAAGCTGCAATGGATTGCACAGCATGGAATTTGATAAAAGGGCGATTTTTCTTATCTTCCATCAATAAGAGGATAATAGGAATGATGGGTGAAAAAATATACCCCAACGCTGCCCATAATTTATCATCGCTGGTTATTTCGTTTGTATATTGATCAGACATTTTGGGAACCTCCTAATGGGTATTTATTGAATTGTACATGATTTTTTTAAATCTGCGGTTAGGTTTTCAGAGTTTTTTTATCGTAAATTATTCGTCCTTGGTCTCAAGACATAAGTTAGTTGATATAGTCAAGGGGATTGACTTTTGCTCCATTCAGGATTAATTCGAAGTGCAAGTGAGGTCCAGTAGATCTACCTGTGCTTCCTAGGGTGCCAATTGCACCGCCCCGAAAGACGCTTACACCACAGCCAGCCGCAATCGAGTTGAGGTGCGCATACGCAGATTGCCAACCATTTCCGTGATCGATTACGATCAGGTAGCCATATCCAAAATCGCTCCAACCGGAATAGACAACAACGCCCGAATCAACAGCAAAAATGGGATTTCCGATTTGCCCTCCGATGTCAATGGCAGGGTGAACAACAGGGTCATATTGGTAGCCTGAAATTTGGCGTTCGGTGGTTGGCCAGACAAAACTTCCTGTTCCAACAGCACCTTCATAGACCTCTCCACAAGAACCTGAGCCGTAAAATCGAGCTGAAGCAGGATTTTTGCGGGTGATGGCAGGAGGACCCCAATCTTTGATTGCCCTTTTACCCCCCGGGACAACGATCCATGTTCCAGGTTCAATTCCTGAATTGGGTTCATCAAGAGTAGTCAGGTCAATGTTATTGCCGCTGAATTCGATAATTTTTTGAGGCTCTGTTTTGAAAAATTGGGCTACTTTTTCGATGGTATCCCCTTCTTGCCACTGGTAATAGGTTCCATCAACAGGTAGGATATTGAGAACTTGGTCGGGTTTTAGAAAATGCGGGTTATCTTGAAGAACTTCATAGTTACCCCATAAGAGAGTTGCAGGTTTTATGTTGTATTTCTCTGCAATGGTAAAGAGTGTGTCACCAGCTTTGACTGTGTAGGTCATAACGGAAGTCGGAGGACGATCGGGGATAATCGTCAGGTAGTTAGCATGACGAGAGATATTACGGGGAGAATTCGGTTGACTGATGCTTGGTAGAGAAGCCTCTTGCATTTGTTCAGGAACGTTCTCTTGTATAACGCTACTGATTTCGGCAGATGAAATATCTGAACTTTCTGCTAGAGCGGGCGATTGCGGATGTTTCAGTCTAAGCCAGCCCAAATAAGCAGCAATACCTATTGCGAAAATAACCAGCAAATCCAAAAGGATTATGCCAGCAAGCTTTCCATACCGTCTCAACGATGTCAAAGAATCCTCCATGAAATGTTCATTTCTCGATCAGATCGAGGTGGATTTTACCCTATAATGGTTACTTTTGGAATGTGATCAAAACAGTCATTCCCCATCGAAGGCGAGGATCGCTTTCGGTGAGAAGGATTTTGGTTGTGTAGGTAATATCGCCTCTTTTCTCTTCAAAAACTTGTCCAATGGACTCGACTGTTCCCTTGAGCATTAATTCGGGAAGGGCATCTGGGACAATGGATACTGATTGACCCAATTGGATATCAATTACCTCAATTTCGGTTAAATTATCGGTTTCTACATACCAAGCAGAGAAGTCGGCTATCGTAACGACAACGACATTAGGGGTAACTTGACTACCAACAACCAAATCCATTTTTGCGACGGTGCCATTGATCGTGGCTCTGAGTTCTAAGTTATTCAATCGCGTTTCAGCAGCTTGAACTGCGATTTGGGCTGCATTGACGCGTGATTTGGATAAAGCCAGTTGATCGGGGTCAGGACCGTCCTTGATTTTTTCCCATTGTTCTAGGGCATTTTGCAGATCTGCTTTCGCCGCTTCAAGTTGAACTTCTAAGTTCAATCGTCTAACCGCGGCGTTATAGTCGCTTTGGGCGTTATCCAACGCTTCTTTCAGCTTCCGTCGCGTTTCGTTTTGTAGTGAATCGTTTTTATAAGGTTCAAAAGCGAGCCGTGCTTGATCAAGCCTATCTTCCATTATTTGGACGGCTTCGACAGCGTCCAGCCCTTGTTGGTTTTGTGGAATAGTAAAGTTGTCTAGTTGGTACTTTGCGCTGCGAACTCGGTCATTTGCTTTCGCTACTGCTTCGAGGGCTCTCGCTCGTTCGATTGGATGATTGTTGATCAGGTCATCCAAAGCTTGTTGAGCGTTCAGTAGTTCTAATTCAGCTCTTGCAAGGTCAGCTTCTGCCTCAGCGCGGTTTCCTAGCCTGACAAGGACGTCACCAATGTTGACCTGATCTCCTTCTTTGACCAGAATTTCGCTGACTTTCCCGCTTACTTGGAATGAGAGGTTGACAAATTGTTTCGGTACCATTCTTCCTTCAGCAATGACTCCACTGCTAGTTTTGATCAGCGGTGTTTCGGTGAGCGATGCTTCAGGAGGAGTTGCTTGATTTGCACTGGAACAAGCGGACAACAAAACGAACGTTGCTGAAATGAGTAGAAAGATGATTTTTTTCCTGAGCCAAACCATAATATTCTCCTAAAAATTATTCATAAGCTAATACTTCACGAATGGTCATTTGTGAAGCATTTCTTGCTGGTAACAAACATGCCAACCAAGAGATGACAATCATAATCCAAAACCAGATGAAAAAGCCACTAAAAGAAAGCATAAAATTGCCAGTTGAACGGAATAAAGCCATCATCAACACATCGAACATAACCCGACTAATCGGGATGGCAATCAGTAAAGAAATTGCCCAACTAATAAAACCGATAACCATGCCCTCGGTAAGTACAAGGTTGAAAATAGCCCGATTGGAGGCGCCAATTGCCCGTAAGACGCCGATCTCGCGACTTCGCTCTAAGACATTCATGCTCATCGTACCCATTAAACTAATTCCACCAACCAAGGCAATCAGGATAGCGTTGAAGAGAAAGAAGCCTACAATCACATTTATACTACTTGCATTGGCTTCTATCAAGGCTGATCCCGTTTGAACGCTGACAACCTGTAACCCTTTAGATTTAAAATGCGCTTCGACCTTGTCCGCTAGTAGCTTCTGTTCAGTTGGCGTGCTAAAGTGGCTCATCAAGCGGTATTCTGATGAGCGATTTGGAGCGCCAATGAGGCGTGAGACATAGTCGTAATTTCCGTAGGCGATCAACTGGTAGTCACCAGGAAATTTGAAGAAACCAACAACTGTCCACTCCGTTAGACGATCTTGAACGCGAATAGTGATTTTATCACCGACATCCAAGTCTGGCCTCACCCGCCAAAATGCATTGTTTACAACAATGGCATTTTCATCACCTGGGAGAATCCAACGCCCGCGGATCATGATTGGTTCGATCAACTTGGAATCTGCAGGTGGAGCTAAGATGCCAATCGTTTCTTCAGCGGTTTTGGGATCTTTCATCAAGTCGCCGGTAACCGATGCCCATCCTTCGACGTGATCAATTTCGGGTATCTCCCGAGCAATTGCATTGATTTTCTCTAAAGGATAGTACTGACCGAAACCAACGGTGACATCGGATAGAAAATAGCGGGTGATTTGCTCAATATATTGGATGAGAGATTGACGGAGATTGAAAACGCCAATAAAGATTGCACCACCTAAGGCTAGCGTAGATAGCGTTCGGAACAATCTGCCCTTACGACGGAATGTATTGCGGATTGAAATCAAAGTTGGTCTGGGGAAAAAGCGGATTTTTTCGATCCAGCGATCGATGCGACTCTTTCCGAATCGGCCTTTGCCAAGTCCATATTCTAAGAGCGCTTCTCGAATGGTAATCCGTACACCTTGTAAGATCGGAATAAGCCCACTTAGTATCGGGATGCCAAATCCAATTAGGATTTGCATAAAAATAGCCTGAGGAATGATACGAAAGCCAAGGCTATCGTAATTGAACTGGGCAGCCATCATTGATGTCGCGAAATAGGCAAAAATGGCTGAATTGGGCACGGCAATCACGACGGCGATGGTGCTATAAAGTGTAATCAAAACAAGATATAGGCGGATAATTTGATTTGTGCGTCCGCCGATTGCTTTCATGACGCCAACATAGCGGACATGTTGCGTCATCAATGCCGAAAGGGTATTGAAGATCAGAAAACCAGCTAAAGCGATGGTTAAGAATCCGAGGATACCGATCACAGCGACAACACCTAAAATTTGTGAAGCGCCGGGATTTTCGCCTGGCTTGAACGAAATCGTATAGTACACATCAACGCCGCTTTTCTGAAGTTGTTCCCCCACTTGTTTGGCGATCCTCTCTACATCTGCTTTGCTGGCATTAATGTCTTCTACGGTAAGAAGAACGCTGTTAAGTCCTCGTGGTTCATGAAACCATTCTAGAGTCTCCATACTAATAATGCCATAAATTCCTAATGGAGATGCCATACCGGCATAACCATCCTTCACAATTCCTCCCAATGGAAGCTGGCGAATCGTGTCGTCTCTCAGTTTGATCTCGACGACATCTCCAATCTGAGCTTGGGTTCTCCCTACCGATCCCCGATCGAGATAAATTCTTCTCGGAAGTGGGGGCCAGTCACCTTCGATGGGTTGGATCAATCCTAAGCGTTGATCAAGGTAGTTTGGTACAACCGTTAGTTGAAGCGGAATCCAATCGCCAGAAGGTAGTCTTAACTGAACCTGAGTGGAGCGACGGCTATCAATGGTTGATAACCCTTCGATTCTTCTGATTGAGCTGAGTTGCTCGCGTTGGAATAAACTCGTAAAAAGCTGAGCGTGGTAAGGATTAATTGATTCATAACTGTAAGTTAGATCTTGATCCAACATATAATAAAGAGAGACCGTTATACCTACACTGAGCACGCCAATGAAAATCGAAAGGATCACCAATAGGGAACGGAGTTTATTGCTCCAAAAACTGTGCAATACGATGCGCCAACGGGGAGTGGGTGTCATCATGAGTTATCTCTGGCTTGGATATTCTCACTCAGCCGTTCATCGGCAAGTTGAGCGATAGCTGCTTTAGCTGCTTCAGACTGGGATAGAAGTTCGGAAAACTTGGTTTTTGAAAGAGCTACTAAGCTTACGTTTGATTGCGCTGCTGCACGCAGTGTAGCTCGATTTCTGCCTCCCTGTAAGAGCTCAATTTCACCGAAAAATTGGCCGGGTTTCAATTCTGTTACGATGACTTCTGACCCACCAGGAATATATAAGACGACTTCAACAACTCCTTTAGTAATAATAAAGAATTTCTCTGCAAGTTCGCCCTCTCGAATGATTGTCGCTCCTGCTTCGAAGTGTAACTCTTCCAGATTGCGTGTGGCTTCGAGCATCAAGTGATGATCCAATTGTGGAATAGCTTTTGCCACATATTCATTGACAATTTCACCGTCGGCTATCAAAAGAGTACGGTCAACACGCCGTGCTTGACTGATATCATGGGTAACCATTAAGATGGTTTTTCCTTCACGGACAAGCTTGTCAAACATTTGAAAGACAATGTTTGCCGAGTTTGAGTCTAAATTCCCCGTAGGTTCGTCAGCTAGTAGAATAGGGGGATCATTTGCCATTGCTCGGGCAATGGCGACCCGTTGCTGCTGCCCACCAGAAATCGCAGAGGGTAATTTATCGGCATGGTCAGCCATTTCTACCAAGTCGAGTAAGTACATTGCGCGTTCTTTTCGTTGCCGGGGTGTATACATATTGCAGAAATCCATGGGTAACATGACGTTTTCGACTAGCGAGAGCATGGGTAAGAGTTGGAAAAATTGAAAGACAATTCCCACATTTTTTCCCCGCCATACGGCTAGTTCATTCTCAGTTAGGTCATGAATAGCCACATCATCAACATAAATTTCCCCAAGGGTAGGGCGATCGATGCCGGAGATCATATTGACCAAAGTCGTTTTTCCGCTGCCAGATTTGCCAATTACAGCTACAAATTCGCTGCGAAAAAATTCTGCGTTAATTCCTTTTAGAACGGTAACTTCACCTGCTGAGGTAGGGAAGGTTTTGGTCAGTTGACGAATTACAATGAGAGGGTGGTTTTCGGTTTTCATTTTTTGGCTTTTTATCGGTTTTCAGAAATCATAAACAGCTTATTTATCATTACGTTTTAGTGCTTGAATGGTTTCAAAAAGAAGCGCCCACATCCAGTGAGCGCTTCTTGATAACTCACAAATTCTCCAAAGCGATTTATCTTATTGAATGACCATTTCGGCGCAAAGATGTTTGTTTTCATTTATTGGGCGGATCTGAAAGCCCATTTTGCTAAACAGATGTTTCATTGCTTCGTTGTCGGGTGTGATGATGGCTTCAAGACGCTTGATTTTCTCTTCGCGGGCTACATGAAGGATTTGTTTCATGAGCTCTTTTCCAATTCCTTTGCCTTGATATAAATCACTAATCAAGATACTAAAACGTGCTTCATCAAGAGAGTGGATTTTACTCAAGCGTCCGGCGCCAACAATTCGCCTTTCTCCACTTTCGCATTCTTCCTGTTCAACCACCAAGGTAATTTCACGGTCGTAATCACCATGGCAGATACGGGCTAGCCGTTCATGAGCAGCGCGTTGGCTTAGTAGCATTGGATGTAGATAGCGAAGATATACCGTTCGATCAGAGAGATTCTCATGGAATTTGACCAGGAGGTGTTCGTCTTCGGGTAAGGTCGGACGAATGGTGTAGGTGCAATTGAATTTATCAGTCCAAGTCGTCACATATTGAGTCGGGTATGGACGGATGGCTAATTTGGGTAATTGATCTTCGGTTAGGTAGGGTTCATGAATGACAACCCGAGCATCTAGGGCGACGATGCGGTCGGGAGAAACGAGCAGTGGGTTAATGTCGATTTCTTTGATCCATAGGTTGTCGGTAACCAGACGGCTGAAACGTACGAGAAGTTGCTCAAGTGCATTCAAGTCGACTGATTTTCGACCCCGCACACCTTTGAGCGCTTTATAGATTTTAGTTTGTTCCATCATCCTTCTGGCTAAGGTTGCGTTTAGAGGCGGCAAGCCAAGCGCACGGTCTTTGAATACCTCCACCAATTGACCACCTAAGCCAAACAATAGAACCGGTCCAAATTGAGGATCAATACTGCTACCGACGATGACCTCATATCCCTCAGGGGAGATCATCGGTTGAACTGTTACCCCTAAAAAGTGTGGTTTACCCTCAGGGGATTTTTCGCCCACTTTTGCATGCAATGAGGTTTTGATCAATTGGAAAGCTTCACACACCTCTTCATCAGATTGCAAGTTGAGTTGCACGCCGCCAACGTCTGTTTTGTGGGTGATGGTTTCAGAGTGAAGTTTTAGGACAACGGGATAACCAATTTGATTTGCAAATTGGACAGCTTGTTCTTCATTTTCAGCTATCAGAGTTTGAACGACCGGGATTTGATAGCAATTCAGAATCTGTTTTGACTCAAACTCGGTAAGAAGTGTTCGTCCCTCTTGGCGCACTTTGTTAATAATTGCATGTGCTTCCTCTTTTTTCAGCGTTGCGGTGATGTCGGTGTTGTTTGCTGGCGGTGTTTCGTACAAGCTAGCTAAGTTCTCTGCAAATTGAGCCATGTAGTTGAACATTCTTGCAGCCGTGTCCGGGTAGGGGAAGGTAGGGATCTTTGCTCGACTGAGAATGCGGCTTCCCTCTTCAACCTCCTCACCACCCATCCAGCTTGCCAAGATGGGTTTCCCGAGACTTTCCGCATAAGGCACCAATTGTTCGGCGGTCTTTGTCGGATCGGTCATTGACTGAGGGGTGAGAATGACCAATAACCCATCGCTATTGGGGTCTTTGGCGGCCACTTCGATGGCTTTGGCATATCGTTCAGGGCTGGCATCACCGATAATATCTACAGGGTTATTCTTGCTCCAGACGGGCGGTAAAATCTGATCGAAGGACTCCATCGTTTCGGGGCTGAGTTCAGTTAATTGACCACCATTCATGATCAAAGCGTCGGTTGCAATAACACCTGGCCCACCAGCATTGGTTAAGATGGTTAGGCGAGGCCCTTTTGGGCGGGGTTGCTTGGCTAGGACATCTGCCATATAAAACAGCTCGGCGATCGTATTCACTCTTAGAACGCCACTGCGTCGAAAGGCTGCTTCAAGCACTTCATCGCTACCAGTTAAGGAGCCCGTATGGGAGGCGGCCGCTTTTGCTGCTCCGGCTGTGCGACCGGGTTTGATAACAATGATGGGTTTAATATAGGCTACTTCTCGAGCTGCAGAGAGAAAAGCTCGTGCATCACCGATGGTTTCCATGTAGATAACGATACTGTCGGTGTTCGGATCGTCACCAAGATAATAAATTAGATCTCCCCAACCGACATCAATCATCGATCCAACAGAAACAAATGCGCTGAAGCCCACATTGACTTTGAGACTCCAATCTAAGACGGCTGTGCAGAGCGCACCACTCTGGCTGATGAAACCTACCGACCCTTTGTGGGCGATCGTGGAGGCAAATGTGGCATTAAATCCAGAAAGAGGGGACATCACCCCAAGACAATTTGGCCCGATAATTCTCATATTTCCGCGACGGGCATGTTCTAGAATTTGCCGTTCTAGTTCTGCCCCTTCGGGACCGATTTCTTTAAAACCCGCCGAGATGATAATCGCGCCTTTGACGCCCACCTCAACAGACTGACGGATAATCTCGGGTATGGTCGGGGCAGGGGTCGTGACCACGACGACATCCACGGGCTCGGGGACATCGGCAATTGAAGGATAGGCTTTTATGCCTAATACACTTGATCGTTTTGGATTAACTGGGAAAACTGCTCCACCGAACGGACTACTGATGAGATTCCAGAGAACGGTACGGCCCACCGTATTGGGAGATTCGGTAGCCCCAATCAAGGCAACGTTCTTTGGCGCAAATAGAATATCTAAGGGTTTCTTTTCATAATGGAGAACATCATGAACAGGGTCAAAAGTTGGTAATACTGTGCGATCCATCGTCCTAATCCCTTTTGCTGGTAGTTTTTATCTTGATAGATAATGACACAATTAGTATAGTATATGTTACAGATTTCACAAGGATATTCCTTCTCTAATCCCGATTACAAAAGTCATGATATAAAGTATCCAGGACAACGATACTTAGAAAAAGTTAGAAATGGTTTTCGAGTTATAATAAAATTTCAAATTGCCGTTTATTTGCTTGCAAGTTGCGGTGTGGAGAAAGAACATGAATGACCCAACAGGTTCAGTACCAGACGTCGGATCTCGAATTAAACAGATACGCATGGATCGAAATCTGTCAATCCGAGCAGTTGCCCGTATGAGTGGAATTTCGATCAATGCGTTGAGCCGAATCGAGAGAAACCTAACTTCACCGTCTGTCAGCACCCTATATAAGATTGCTCAAGCGATGGATGTTCCTCTAGTTTCTTTTTTCAAGGAAACATCTTCCTACAACCCCGTCGTGTTTTGTAAAAAAGAACAGAGCGTCAAAATCCCCTTTCTAAGAGGATTATGGGAAGGATTGGCATGTGAAAAATTTGCCGGAGGGATTGAACCATTTTTGCTGACTTTGGAAGCGGGGGGAGGAAGCGGACGCTTCTTGATGCACCATTCTGGAGATGAGTTTGTGTATTGCTTAGAAGGTCAAATTGAGTATGAAGTCGAGAAGGAACGCTATCTTCTCGAAGCGGGTGACAGTTTGATGTTTCTTGCGCATCGGGATCACCGCTGGCGCAATGCGGGTAAGGAGCCTTGCCGAGCTTTGATCATCTTATTTGATCAAGCTGAAAAGCTCAAATGGAATGAGGCCCACTTTATTCAGAAAGATCTTACCCAAATAGAAATTATTGAGAAACGGGAGTGATTTATGTATAAAACTCATACCTGTGGTGAATTGAGACAGAGTGATGTCGGAAAAAGCGTAAAATTAGCCGGTTGGGTACATCGCCGGCGTGATCATGGCGGAGTGACTTTCATCGACCTACGTGATCGATTTGGCATCACCCAAGTGGTTTTTGATTCAGAATCCGCTCCGCAAACCCATCAGGCTGCAGATGTCTTGAGAATGGAATGGGTCATTCAAGTTGAGGGGATTGTCCGTAAGCGACCACCCGGTTCTGAGAACCCCTCATTGCCAACCGGGGAGATTGAAATTGCAGCAGAAAGACTGCTTGTCCTTAATTCCGCCAAGACTCCCCCTTTCCTAATTAACAAAGATGAAGAGGCAGATGAAAATACCCGTCTGAAATATCGTTATCTCGATCTGCGTCGAGAGAAAATGCGTCGAAATTTAGAGTTACGTCATCGCGTCGTTAAGTTCATCCGTGATTATTTGGATGAACGAGGCTTTTGGGAAATTGAGACCCCAATTCTATTCAAAACAACCCCCGAAGGAGCGAGGGACTATCTTGTGCCATCGCGAGTTCACCCGGGTGAATTTTATGCCTTGCCTCAGTCACCTCAGCAGCTCAAACAATTGCTGATGGTTGCCGGTGTCGAGCGCTATTTTCAGATTGCGCGGTGCTTCCGTGATGAAGACCAACGGGGTGATCGACAACCCGAATTTACCCAATTGGATTTGGAGATGTCCTTTGTTGAACGTGAGGATATCATGCAGTTGACCGAGGATTTATTTACCAAATTGGTTGCGGCGGTTGTACCAGAGAAGCGTTTATTTGCCTCTCCTTTTCCACGCTTGTCCTACCATGAGGCAATGAATCGTTTTGGGAAAGATAATCCTGATCTGCGTTATGGATTGGAATTGGTTAATGTCAGTGATTTGGTGGCAGAAAGCGGATTTTCTGTGTTTGATCAGGCGATCCGCAATGGCGGCAGCGTCCGCGGGATTAATGTTAAGGGGTGTGGTGACTACACACGTAAACAAATTGATGAGTTAACCGAATATGTCAAACAGTTTGGTGCAAAGGGATTAGCGTACGTTGCCTTTCCACGGGAGGGGGAAATTCGCTCAACTTTTGTGAAGTTCCTCTCTCCCGAATTACAAAAAGCCTTGTTTGAGCGGATGCAGGTTGAAGCTGGGGATTTGTTGGTGTTTGTCGCCGATAAAGACGAGATTGTTTTTGAGGCTTTAGGACGTTTACGGGTACATCTGGCTGAAAAATTGAACTTAATCGATGAGAATGTGTTGGCTTTTTGTTGGGTGATCGATTTTCCGTTTGTGGTTTGGAACGATGAGGAGAAAAGATGGGATCCTAGTCACCATTTATTTACGGCGCCGATGCCAGAGGATATTTCGTTGTTGGATGTTGACCCAAGTAAAGCGCGAGGTCAACAATACGATCTGGTGCTCAATAATTATGAAATTGGCGGAGGTTCAATTCGTATCCACGACCGGGCATTACAAGAAAAAGTATTCAAGTTAATCGGACTAGACCCAGAGGTTGCCCGTGAGCGATTTGGGCATATGCTGGAAGCCTTTGAATATGGCACCCCTCCCCATGGAGGCATTGCTCCGGGCATTGATCGAATCTGTATGATTTTAGCTGGTGAACCCAATATTCGCGAGGTGATTGCCTTTCCAAAGAATCAAGCGGCTCGGGACGTGATGGCGGATGCTCCTTCTCCAGTGGAACCTAAGCAATTAGAAGAATTACATATTCGGGTAGAGCTCCCAGCAAACTTGCAAAAATCTTAATCAAAAAAGGTCTACTCACCTCATCTTTTTTATGGTATAAAAAAAGTACCCTGCTGTGTTCGTGATGCTGCGCTCGGGTTTTGGGCCAACACCCACAAAAAGGGTTCCAATCTTGCAAATGTGACGCGATAGGCGTCAGCCAAGGCGGATCATTTGGGGAGGAACCCACCTGCGAAGGCAGGTTCAAAACTTCGCTGCACACGGCACGGTGGGGTGTTTTTATTTACGAGTTATTTACCAGAGAGATAGTTGAGAACTTTGATAATTAAGGGGGTCAATCTTTAACCATTCTTCAAAAAGACGGCGGTTTATTTGCGGTTGGGTGACCATCCATCGGATTTGGCGAAAGCGGACGATTGGACTTTGATTTTCGATTAGTTTGCGTAAAAAAGGGTACGGTTGGATTTTATAGAGTATCAGATTTACTCGGCTACCGGGAATGGCGAGGATAATTCTGTTATTTGCCATTTCTAGGGCATTGAGTAGGTTTAGAATCGTTGCATCCGATTGAACATACCAAATCGTCTTTTCATAGCTATTGTCATCAAACCAGATTGTCGGATCAACATCTTCAACGCGATAATCTAACCGTTTTCCTAACAAAATGAGATGTTGACGGATCTCGGTTAAGTCCTGTTCGCGGTTAGAAGGAAATTCCTCTTCCCGCATTGTCCATTGACCTGTATCGGGATCAACTGTAGCGTATGACCGAAGGCATTCATAGATAAGACCGATAGAGGGCGCAATGATCGAATTGATTTGATTGCAGATAGATTGGTCGATCTCTAAAAAATTGGCTGTTTTGGTAGCAAGGAGAAAGTCATAAAGAACTTTTTCGACTTGATCCGACAGTGGTTTATGGTCAAAGGGAGGTTTGGTCAGCCACCAGTAACTGGCTTCTAAACTTTTTTCCTCCCCTGTTAAGGGAAACAAATGCGAAGAGGATCGGATGGCTTTATCGAGGATAGTCAGAAAGAAATTTGGGTAATCCGAAACCTTTTGGAAGGGAAAGATCTCAAGAAGTGAATAAAGGGGGTACGGTTGTGAAGAATGAATTTGTGTAGAGCGAAGCCCATTTGCCAAAGCGACGGCGTGAATTTGAGAAAAGGATAGCGGTTCAAGAGTTTGTTCGAGATAGTGCTGAACACTACTGGCGAGATGTTCTTGAAGCTTTGAAAGCATTTTTGTTTGCTCGCCTGATGAAATTAACAATGCATTCGTTATGCGAGCCGAGAAGCGGCTTTGAATTTGAGCGCGTTGTTGATCGGCCCTTAGGGTGAGATTTTCTAAGCGGAATCCAGCATAATCTGCAGCAAGCAGTGCAGCCGCTAGGAAATTTGGTTCATGCTCTTCAATTAGGAAAAAACAAGGAATATGATTGGATAAATCTTCGGAAAGTTGTTGAAAGGTTGCGGATAAGGCCCTGCTATGCCAACCCCAATCATACCGCTTGCGGTGAAAGACAGACTTAAGGGGTTTAACTTTTTCCCTGCCGATTAACCATCCACTCCACAACGCACATAACGTCCAAAAGGCTTGATTGGGTCTTGGGAGGGTTGTCACAACAGCAGAAAAATCCTTGACAAATGTATGAGCTAAAAGGTCCTTAAGCCTTCCTTCAAATATTGAGATTTGTCCTTGACGAGGAAGGGTTGGATATTCTTCGGTAGATACAGGTTCTTGAGTGTTCTCCTGGAAATATTCAGCCCAAGCTGTGATTGATTTGTCAAGCGCTTTCCAGAAGTTGAATTCTTGAAATTGGGTGGGCAAAGAGAGTTGTTTGGGGCGATGGCGTCTTGGAGGATGCGGCCAAAGAGAGTTACTGAGATCGAAGGTTTGGATAAGCAAGCCTTTCAATAGTTTTTGTTGGCGTTGATCGAGACTTAAATCGTCTAGTTTATTTAGCAATGTAAGAATTGCGTATAGTGATCTGGTCGTGTAGACTTGAAGTGACTCATTTACAGCTTCGTAAGCAGAATCATTTGAGTTGACGATTTTGCTTGCGGCTTGGGTTTCTAATAAGGGGCGAGGAGGAAGCCTTTCGAGCTGTTGCCGATCATGAATAGTCACTGGAAATTGCCCCTCACTGCCACAGACAGGGCAGTGATATTGCTTCGCGGATAAAAAATACGTACCGCTAAGCGGATCTTTTTCCCAAATGAACGTATCTACCTCAATTTCAGAGAAACAGGTATTGCAAATCGAATGATATAAAGCACGTAGAAAAAGTTCGATTCGGGTGTCCAGTTTTCTAAGTGTAGAAATTTCAGCCAAGATCGCTTGAAATTCTTCTTTTTTTGGCTGAAGAGCAATCACATCGATCAAAATGCGTAGAATGGGGTTATTGCAACAAACGATTACTGCTGCACCGGCCTTGGCTAGTTCAATGGTCAGCAAGGGAGATGACCCGAAGGGATCAAGAATATAACCATCGTGCAGTTGTTCAGCCGGAAGAATGTCCTTTAGATAATTGGTAACTGTGTGTTGGTAATAAGGGGGAAGAAAGCGAGCTAATGGCAGAGGGGATTGAAGCGGTATGCCACAAAGAAAAGGAGACGTAGGCCTAAAAAACGTCGCCATGTGTTTTTCTGGATTACACAAAGGTGTGAAGCATAACCAAGTTAGTAGAGCGAAATTTGTGAACCGGGTAACCGCAGACCAAGACTACCTGATCTCCTGACTTGAGACGACATGAATGGTAGAGGTAATTTTCGATGATTGCCAGAATTTCTTCAAGATTATTGGCGCGCGGCGTTAAGAAGCTTTGAATGCCCCAGTAGAGGTTGAGTTGATAAAAAATTCGTTGATTGGGGGTGAAGGCATAGATGGGAACTTTTGGACGAGTCTTTGAGAGAAGTTTAGCTGTGTGACCGCTTTGCGTGAAAACACAAATTGCGGTTACGTTTCTATCTTCGCTAAGATTGCGAGCGGCTTTAATCACAAAATAGCTATCCTCCTCATCAGACCTAGGTGCTGGATTTCCATCCCATAGAGACCAATCGTCGAGGTTCTTTTCGGCTTCTTGAGCGATGGCAACCATCGTTTTAACAGCAAGGACGGGGTTTTTGCCGATGGATGTCTCAGCAGAAAGCATCACCGCATCACTACCGTCAAAAATGGCATTGGCGACATCGTTTGCTTCTGCCCGTGTGGGAACAGCATTTTCGACCATCGACTCTAACATTTGTGTAGCAGTGATGACAAATTTCCCTTTTCGGTTAGCAGCAGTGATAATTTGTTTTTGGGCGGTGGGAACGCGGGCAGCCGATATTTCTATCGCTAGATCACCTCTGGCAACCATGATCCCATCGGCATGGTGCAAGATTGCTTCTAAATGATTGAGCGCCTGAGGACGCTCTATTTTGGCTATGATCGGAATTTTCGTTGATGAGCGCTTGTCAATCAATTGCCTTAAATTTAAAACATCGTCCTCGCTTTGAACAAAGGACAAGGCGATTGCATCAATGGCTTGTTCGATGCCAATCTGAAGATCAGTAAGGTCTTTTTCGGTTAATCCAGATATGGTTAGCTTAGTATCTGGGAAATTCGCGCCCTTTCTTGGCAAAAGATTTCCACCAATGACAACCACTGCTTGGAGCGAGTTTGTGTGAATTTGTTGTACCTGCAGCTCAATTTTGCCATCATCCAAAAGGATGCGGTGACCAACTTGGATAGCATTTATGAGATCGGGGACTTCTATCGATAGGCAATGTTCATTGCCAACAAAAGGTTGGGTGTTAATCTCAATGATTTGCCCAGCTTGGAGAGTGATCAAGGGTTTTTCCAACTCGCCAATCCGAGTCTTTGGCCCCTGTAAGTCCATCATGATAGCAACGGGAATACAGAGACTTTGAGAGGCATGTTTAGCTAATTGGATCAGTCGAATGCGCTCTTCGTTTGTACCATGGGAACAATTAAGGCGAAAAACGTTCACGCCAGCGCGGAGCAATTCGCATATCGTTGCGAAGTCTGAGCTGGCGGGTCCGATTGTGGCAACGATCTTTGTCTTGCAGAGCATGATTTAGATATAGTTTAACTCTTTGGCTTGACGAGTCAATTCGTCTCGAAATTGAGGGTGGGCGATATTGATCAAAGATTGGGCGCGCTGGCGGATAGTCTTACCATATAGATCAGCAACGCCATATTCTGTAATCACATAGTGAACATGATTACGAGTAGTCACTACCCCTGCCCCCGGTTTTAGAGTGGCAACAATACGACTGATATCTTTGGCTGTACTGGGAAGAGCGATGATTGGCACACCACCTTTAGAACGCGAGGAACCGTAGATGAAATCTAATTGCCCACCGACACCGCTAAACAGTCGGTGTCCGATGCTGTCAGCACAAACTTGCCCTGTTAGGTCTACTTCGATGGCAGAGTTAATTGCCACCATGCGATCGTTCTGAGCGATGATAAACGGGTCATTTACATATTCGGTGGGGTGTAATTCGATGATTGGGTTATCATCGACCCATTTATATAATCGTTTTGTACCCAAAATAAAGCCAGCGATAATCTTGCCAGGATGCAGAGTTTTTCGACTGTTGGTCAAGACACCTGCTTCAACGAGATCGATCACCCCATCCGAAAACATTTCGGTGTGAATACCAAGGTCTTTCTTTGTAAATAAGTGTTTGAGAACTGCATCGGGAATCGCACCAATTCCCATTTGCATCGTCGCACCGTCAGGGATTAATTCGGCGACGTACGCGGCGATTTTTTGGTAAATATCCGCATTTCCTTCATCTGCCATCGGCAGTTCAGGTAACTCATAATCTGTCGGTACCATATAACTCAAGCGGCTGACATGGATAAAGGAGTCGCCCAGTGTGCGCGGCATTTGTTGATTGACTTCAGCGATGATCATCGATGCGGATTCGGCGACGCTCTTGGTTAAGCCAACCTCAATGCCAAAACTACAAAAGCCGTGTTCGTCTGGGGGGGAGACATGAATAAGGGCAACATCAACGGGTAAGATTTTACGCTTGAACAAAAGTGGAAATTCTGACAGTAACACGGGGGTAAAGTCGACACGCCCTTCGTGAACGGCTTTACGAATATTGCTGCTGATAAACATTGTGTTCACCCGAAGATGTCCTTGTAATTCTGGTTTTACATAATCAGCGGGTCCTACGGTCAGAGCGTGGCAAATTTCAACATCTTCTAGATTAGGGGCATACTCCACCAAAGCAGCAAGGATTTTTTGCGGTACGGAACAGTTCCCTGTTAGGAAAAGGCGTTGGTTAGATTTTATTTGTCGAACAGCTTCCTCGGGAGAAACGATTCTAGATTTGTATTGTTGAATCCAGTCCATTGGTGCCCTTCCTATTCGATGGGGGTAAGTCTGCTTAGGTGAACGGTTTGCCCCTGATGGGTGGCTACCGCGATTCCCAAGGAGGAGTCTTCCTGAATTGCCCGTTCAACGCCTTTATTTGCAAGTTCTTGAATGTACGGGAAGGCTGCGTTGACGTAAGCATAGGTTGCTGTGCGGGCAATTACACTCGGCACATTCGGAACGCAGTAGTGAACCACACCTTCTTCAATATAAGTTGGACGGTCATGAGTTGTCGGTCGAGAGGTTTCAACACAACCACCTTCATCGATGCTCATGTCAATAATAATCGAGCGGGGTTTCATCATCTTAACCATCTCGCGGCTGATGACAATCGGTGACCTTTGATGAGGCACCAAAACAGCTCCTACAAGCACATCCGCGTAAGAGATAACCCGTTTGAGGTTAATTGGGTTACTGATGAGGGTCAAAATACTTGGAAAACGATCATATAGGCGTTGGAGAGCGTTGATGTTCGTATCTAAAACAGTAACGTGAGCACCCATCCCAACAAAGCCTTTGGTGGCAGCGGTTCCAGTAGCACCCGCGCCAACAATAACCACTTCGGCAGGGGGAACGCCTACCACACCGCCCAAAAGCATTCCTTTTCCACCGGCATCCGTTTGAAGCAAGCGAGCTGCTATTTGCGGAACCATCACACCTCCGATTGTTGCAAGGGGACGACGAATAGGCATGGATCCATCTGCTAAAGAGACTTGCTCAAAGGCAATGGCAGTAATCTGGGATTTCAAGAGAGCCTCGATTTTATCTTGTCTGGCTGAAGTAAGATGTAGAAGGCCTGCCACAGCGGTTCCGGGACGTAGCCAATTGATCTCTTCGAGGGTTGGACGAGCGACTTTTAGTAATAGGTCTGCTCTACCAAAAACCTCATGAGGGGAATAGGCTATTCTAGCGCCAGCATTTTCATATTCCTGGTCAGTAAAACCAGCAGCCAAGCCGGCTTCATGTTCGACATAACAGACATGACCTTGTTCCACGAGCATTTGAACGCCGGCAGGAGTTAACCCGACCCGAAATTCAAAAGGGCGTCGCTCTTTAGGAATGCCAATGTTCATGGTTTAACCTCTTTTCTGCTTTCTGCTAGGTAAGTAATTTAACTAAAATCGCTTTCTGAGCATGTAGTCGGTTGTGTGCTTGTGGGAAGAGGGCAGAATGGGGACCGTCGGCAACTTCATCGGTGATTTCTTGTCCACGGTGGGCAGGTAAGCAGTGCATGACGATGACGTCTTTATCCGCTTCGCTTACAAGCTGTTGATTAACTTGATAAGGTGGAAACACTTTCTCCCGAATTTGAGCTTCCTCTTCTTGTCCCATGCTTGTCCAGGTATCGGTATAAATTACTTGAGCACCTTTTACAGCTTGGTGCGGGTCTCGTAAAAAGTTTAGCTGGCTACCCGTCTTTTGGGCAACTTCTTGGGCTAAGGCTATCGCTTGCGCCGGCATATCGTACCCTTGCGGATTGGCAATGGTAAAGTTTGCACCCAGTTTGACGCAGACGTGCATCAGAGAAACTGCCACGTTGTTCCCGTCTCCCACAAAGGTCACATTAATCCCTTTGAGTGTTCCAAATTTCTCATAGATGGTCAGGGCGTCAGCCATCGCTTGGCAGGGATGATTGTAATCACTAAGTCCGTTGAGGACTGGAACGCTTGCCCACCTTGCCAATTCCAAAACATGTTCGTGTTCAAAGACCCGCGCCATGATCGCATCTACATAGCCAGATAACACGCGCGCAACGTCACTAATTGCTTCACGCTTGCCTAAGCCGATTTCGGCTGGCGAAAGATAAAGCGCATCCCCTCCAAGATGTCGCATAGCCATATCAAACGAAACACGGGTTCGCAAACTTGGCTTTTGAAAGACCATTCCTAACACTTTGCCTTTGAGAAGAGGAGGATTTCCGCCAGCCTTCCATTGTTTTTTCAGCTTCACAGCTAAATCTAACATTGCTTGCAGTTCTTCTGAGGAATAATCAAGGACATCCAGAAAATGTTTCATATTTCGCTCCAAGGGGTGGATTTTTACATCGGGAAGTATAACACAAGCCAGCATTTGGTTTTAGGGGTTGAGATCGACGAGCGAGAGTATTTTTTGACCGGCTAAATTTGGTCTTTTATAGAGTTGGAAAACTTGTGGTAGAGAGGTTCTTAGGGTTTTGAGGGTGGATGCGGTTGAAGCCAATGAAACCAAGAGCTTGTAGAGGATGACCGCAATTGCGGTTTTTCCAAGCCAATTAAAACAAGGCTAAAACAGATGGAGATTACTCCCAACCATTGCAAGGGATTAAAGGTTTCTTGAAGCCAGAGTCTGGAAAATGCTAAGGTGACAACCAATTCCGTGACTCCCAACAAAGCGGTCTGTAGACCGCCGATTCTTTTCACCCCGAAAAACAACATGAGCCTCGATAAGAAAGTCACCAAGGCCAAGGCTAGCACGGGGATTAGGGAGAGCAAAGACCACGAGTACTCAGCGTTTTCTTGAGACTGAGTGGATATGTACCCGAAGGGTAGAACAACCAGCGACATAAATAAAAGGGTATAAAATGTAACGGTTGGGGCTGGCATTTCAAATAAAACGCGTTGATTGATTGGTAAGTGCAAGCCATAACAGGCGGCTGCAATCAGCATAAAAAATACCCCCTTTAAGTGAATGGGAGTATGAACCCCAAAGATTAAAAAAACGATCCCGACAATAATCAATCCTAACCGGAACAATGAAATCGGTGAAGGTTTATAATGATCAAACCACATCCAAAGAGTAACGAAGAGCGGATAGGTCAAAAAGATGAGTTGTCCAAGATTGGCGTTGATCAAAGATAAAGCTTGATAGTAAAAGAGTGACCCAATGCCATTTACAATTCCAGCTAACGCACATCCAAGGAGACCTGCAGGATAGATAAAAAAACTAGCCGGTTTCATTAGCAGAAGGGTCATTGCCATCAGGAAAGTAGCGAGAATGGTTCGAAGGGTTACAACAAATAAAGGTGCTACACCGGCTTGAATTGCCAATTTTCCTAATATTGGCGTGAAGCCGAGTAATGCTGCTGAAACGATTGCCGAAATAACACCGCCAAGGTTAAGCGTTGCTGGTTTAATGGCGGGGCGAGCAAGTGATTTTTCAATCATTCATTAACAGACGACAGAGGACTAGTTGATCGCTTCAAGGATTTCATCGGCTAAATCATCACTCATGAATTTTCCCTTGTGCATCAGGGCTTTCACTTTGCCTTTGAGTAAGATTTGCTCTTCTTTGGTTAATTCTTTAGCGGTGACGACAATTACAGGAATCGAAGCTAGATGAGGATATTCTTGAAGTTGGCTTAAGACAGCAAAGCCATCCATTTCAGGCATCATTAAGTCAAGGATGATCAAGTCTGGTGGGTCTTGTTTGATCATGTGAATTCCCGTAGTGCCGCTCTCAGCTTCTCGGATTATAAAATCTCCTTGGGATTGTAAAATGCGTCGCAACAATCTTCGAGCATCTTCAATATCATCGATGATGACGATTTTTCTTGTTTTTTCTGGTGTCAGATCGCTAAGGGCACCATAGAGTCCTTCCTGAGGTTTGGTATCTACATCCTGTCTTGATGGAACAATATCTGTCGCCCAACCCTCACCAAGGACCAGATTCTCAACTGGCATGGTGTGCCCGGTGCAATTGACTACCACGATCTGGTTGGATTTAATGATTCCTTGTCGAAAGAGTTTGATCACCCCAGCAAATGCCACGGCTGCAGCTAGTTCGGTGGATAATCCTTCTAGTTTTGCAAGAATATGCATGGTACGAAAAGTTTCCTCATCGCTGACACTTTCAAATGCCCCTCCGCCGGAGGCTAAAATGCGTTCTCGCAGCAAAGTGTAAGTGCGGCCTGGATCGCCCGTTGAAAGGGTGATGATGTGCGTTTTCGGATTTAGGATAGGATCGGCAACAGCTTTATTTGCTTTCCATGCCCTTACCATGGGGTCGCACCCATCAGCTTGAATACAAGCAATTGAAGGAATGCGGTCGATCAAGCCCATTTGATAGAGCTCGGTAAAGCCTTTCAGAACTCCCAAGGGGCCAATCCCACCACTGACGGATTGAACATACCAATCCGGAGCCTTCCATCTTACAGCACTGTTCTCTAAGCTGGGAGTAAGATGATAGGTTAATTGCTCGACAATTTCAAACGCAAGGGTTTTCATGGATTCAACGGATGGAATGGAGCAAGCGCCGCGTTCCAGATGAAGATGGCGTTGTCGGGCGAACTCGGCTGCTAATCGTTTGGCTTCATCGTATGTTCCGGTAACCTTAATTACCTTTGTGCCATAGATGGCTACTTCGCGCATTTTTTCAAGTGGGACAAGGCTGGTCAAAAAAGCCCAGAGCTTAATGCCAGCCCGTGCAGCATAAGCGGAGTAAGCGATGGCAACATTGCCGGTAGAAGCCAAAACTGCTTCCGTAATGGAGGCTTCTTTCATCGCTGCGATTGCAACTGCTGCCTGACGATCTTTGAATGAATTGGTAGGTCCCTGTCGTTCGTCTTTGACGAATAGGGTGGGACACCCTAGCATCATACCGAGATTGTTGGCATGAATAAGCGGGGTACCCCCTTCTCCCATTGATAAATAGGGGAGGTATTCAGTAATCGGCAATAATTCTCGGTATCTCCACAGGTTGAAAGGTCTTTGACTGAGAGATTGATTGAGTATCTCTTTGATGGACTGGAGATCATAACGAATTTCTCTCCAGGCACTTCCACAATTCGAGCAGGTTGATTGATTAAGTCGGAATGGTTCTACATGACTGCAATCCAGACAATGAACAGCAAAATTTGGAGTAGACATATAATAGCATTACCCTTGTAGAATTCGTTCGATGGTGGCGGTGAGATCATCCTCCATGACCGGCTTGAGTAGATACTCGCTGACGCCATATTGACGAGCGCGCTCCCGATCATCAATGAGTGAACAGATCACAATGGGAATATTGCTGGACTTGGGGCGAGATTTTAGTTCCTCAAGAAGATGCCAACCATCTTTGGTTGGTTCGGAATTGAGACTGAGGGCAGTATCAATGAGAATAACTGAAGGTGAGATGGACTCGGCTAGTTGTATGGCTTGCTCAGGGGACAAACACTTAATTACTTGGACATCATAATCCCCGAGATAGCGCTCGTACAAATTGAGGACTAATTCTTCCCGGTCAATAGCGAGGATGACCTTTGATTTCGGAGACTCGATTGAATCATTGGGGGGCTCTTGAGTTGGGGAGATATTCTCTGTAACGGGGAGGGTGAAATAGAACGTTGATCCCCTTCCAAGCTCACTGATTACGCCAATCTTCCCTCCATGCATTTCAACCAAATACTTTGAGATAGAGAGGCCTAACCCTGTACCACCTGTCTTGCGCGTGGGAGAAGCATCAACTTGAGAGAAAGGCTCGAAAAGTTTCGTTTGATCCTCTGGGGCTATCCCGATACCAGTATCGCTGACTTTAATGATGATGCCTTTTGAGCGGCTATCTAATCTTTCAACTTCGGTTTGAACGGTGATTGACCCTTGTTCGGTAAATTTTGCGGCATTTGATAAAAGATTTAACAAAATTTGACGGATTTTTGTTGGATCTGCTCGAACCAAGGGCAAATCAGGATCGATTTCTACCTTCAATTCAATGGGTTTGTCCTTAATCAGTCCTCTGACCGTAGGCAAGATGCTCTGAATGATCTCAACGACATTAACATCGTCTTCGAACATTAATTCCATTTTCCCGGCTTCGATTTTCGACAGATCCAGAATGTCATTAATCAAGCTAAGCAGGTGTTGCCCAGAATTAAAAATGGCGTTTAGGTCTTGCCTTTGAAGATCGGTAATTGGCCCATCAATTCCTTTCAGGATCACTCTCGAAAAGCCAATAATGGAATTCAAAGGAGTACGCAATTCGTGGCTCATATTGGCTAAGAATTGACTCTTAAGCTGATCGGCTTTCCGCATTTCCTCAACGGCTTGTTGAGAAATCTCGTAGGCTTGAGCATTGTTGATTGCTACAGCAATTTGATCGGCTAGGAGTTGCAGAATTGAGATGTCGTCTGGAGAAAAGGCATTGACTTGTGTCGATTGAACGTCAAGGGCACCGATCACCATATCGCCGATTTTTAGCGGGATGCCCAATTCTGATTTGGTCGCTGGCAGCAGAGGATTGGGACGATGGATTTCGCTTTGAGTCACATCATTAATCACCAATGGTTCACCCTGCTGAGTCACATAGCCAATGATCGAGCGGGAGCCTACAGCCAACTTGTGTCCACTGCGCTTCATCTCTTCACCAGCTTTACCTGTTGATTCGCGGACGACAGCAAATTTTCGCTCTTCGTCGAGCAGAAAGATGGAGGAGTGATAGAAGCCAAAACGATCTCTCACGAGGTTGACAACGTTAGCCAGCAATTGATCCAGTTCAAGTGTTCCCGAAGTGTCACGAGCAATTTCTGCTGCAGTTTGTAATTGTTCTGCACGACGGCGTAGTTCTTCAAGGAATTGAATGTTTTGAATGGCGATAGCGGTTTGGTTACCGATGGTCGTTAAGAGTTCAACATGGTGTTGATCATACAGATGGGGAATTTGTTCATGTTGAACGGAAATGACACCAATCACTTTATCGCCGTATACCATCGGTGCACCAAGCCACGATTTGGCTGGGACATCGCCGACTTGAATATATTTGATGTCCGTTTCTTTTAATTGATTTTCGATATCTTCGGTCAATAGCAGGGGTTGTTTCGTGCGAATAACATGGCCAGTTAAGCCTTCGACGGGTATCTCGCCCATCCAAAACCCTGCTTCGGGATGTGTCTCGTCTAAAGGAATACCATCTAAGATTACAAATGGAAAGCGAATGCAATCTTTTTGGTCATCATAAATCGCAATGAAGAAGTTGTGCGCGTTCATCAAGAGAGAGACATTTTTAAACACGGTTGAATAGACCTCATCGAGATTGGTCGCTCCAGTCAGAGAACGACTTAAGTCGTTTAAGGTGGATAATTCTCGTGCCCGTTCTTCGGTCTCTCTTAATGCCTCTTGCGTCGTTTGGAACAATTTTGCGTTTTGAAGGGCTAGCTGCAGTTGGTCGGTTACCTGATCCAAAAGTAAGAGTTCATCTGGGTCCCATTTGGTTTGTTTTTCATCTTTGATGAATTCAAAAAGAATTTCTTGGTCGCTGATGGGTTTTGAAAGCGATAAAATTGCCGGCTGGTGATCATCAGAGTCTTGGACAAAAAATTCATAAGGAATTTGGTAAGCATCTTGCCCCAGCTCAGTTAGAAAAAGTTCTTCGGGAGGAATGTCGGTGATAGAGAAAGGGAATGATTTTACACTCCCGTTCGACTGAACGATGATGGTCTGCGCCTTTGATGGAACCGCCGTGTATAGAGATTCTGTCGCTTGCCGGTCGATGGGTTTGGTTATCGGAGTGGTGATATGCTGACCATTATCTCCCTCGTATATTAGCATCGAAGCAGGGACGGGGTGTGGGGTAACCGAGCCGCTTAGTCCCTCTGGTTCGGTTTGATTGGCTTCCTGTTGGAGTTCGAAAAGCAAATTTTCAAGCTGGGATGAGATTTTTTTGGCGCACATATTCTAGAATCTCCGTCGCAAGCATACGATATTGTACGGCTGCTCTACTTTTGGGATAACAAAAGGTGATTGGCATACCGGCTAATGAGCTCTCACGCACTTTTGTATCTAAATCTATCGATGTTGTGAAAATACCATTGGGGAAAGTGCTCAGCAATTGTTCGCTCATGGAGCGATGGATGCGGTTGCGAAGATCGCGCAGGGTAATTAAGATACGATAAGTTAGGGTGGGGTTAAGTGTTTGCCGAATGCTCTTCACGTGAGTAAGCATATTTTTCAAGGCATTGAGGGAAAAATATTCGGCCTGGGTAGGGATGATTAGCAGGTTAGCAGCAACGAGCGCATTGGTGGTGATGGCGCCTAAGTAGGGTGGGCAATCTAAAACAATGAAATCGTAGACAGATGAAATTTCTGATAAAGATAATTGTTGGCGCAAGATGATTTCATAGTTCTGGCGCAGAGGCACGAAGCGTTCGGATAGCTCCATGTCTTTGTTAGCTGGAACGATATCCAACCCGGGTAGGTTTGTGTTCTGACTAATCGAGGAGATTTTTTCGGTATTGACAAAGATATCGGCAATCGAGCGACGCACTTGGATGGGATTCAAACCCAAGGCAAGCGTCAGATTAGCTTGGGTGTCTAAATCAATGGCTAATACCTCGAAGCCTTCTTGCACAAGTGCGCCGCTCAGTCCAACGGCTGTCGTGGTTTTGGCAACACCACCTTTTTGGTTTGCAACGGCAATTACGTAACTCATTCTCTTCCCTCACGGTGTCCATTGTCATTTTGAGGTGATCTATTCGCAAAAAAGGCAACTTGAGCTTTTTTAGCTTGAAGTGCTTGTTGCAATTCTTGTACAGCGATGCGTAGGATCTCTTTTGGATCGTTTGAAGAACGGATCTTAGAAGTGATTTCGCCTACCATTTTCTCGCGCAAAGCTCTTTTCTGAGATTCTTGATAAAGACGGGCTGCTTCAAGAGCTGTACCAATACGCAGGGCGATGTCTTCGAACAATTCGATGTCTGAATCGGTAAAGGGAGGCTGGTGGGGTTGTCGACGGAGGCGAAGTACCCCGATGCGATTGTTTTTCACCAGAATAGGTATGGCGCATTCATGATCATCCCTTTGCTGTACTTCATTGGTCTGGCACACTTTTTCTATTAGCGGGGTGAATGACGTTGGCATGGAAGTAACTTTCTTCAGCGGTGTGCTAAGGTATGCTGGGTGTTGGGTGCGATTAATTAATTCGATCCAGCCTCTCAAGCTCATTTCCTGATAGGCTCGCCGGGTTGCGTCAAGGGCGGCTTGACTTTCTGCAAATAGCTCAGCGTTTTGAATGGCAACAGCAATCAGATTTGCCATACCACTCAGCACTTCAATGTCTTCCTCGGTAAATGCTCCTCCTTGCTCGCTTTGGATATCCAAAGCGCCGAGTAGTTTACCCTGTGCTATCAAGGGGAGCGCCATCTCCGAACGAGTTGTAGGAAGATCGGGGTTGTTGAAGAATACAGCATCCTCGCCAACGTCTAGGGCAATGCGTGCTTTTCCTGTTCCCGTTACGTATCCAACAATTCCCTGTTCATTAACTTTTAGGCGATGTTGACGTTGCAACATGCGCTGGCCGCCCTCACTATTGGCGGCTTTCAACCAAGCATATTCTCCTTTGGGATCGACGAGAAAGATACCGACGTGATAGAACCCAAATCGCTCACTAATTAGGTGCGTAACCATGGAAAGTAACTTTTGGAGATCGCGCTCGGAGGTGACCGCTCGTCCAACTTCAACGGAGGCTTGGAGTTGGATAGCACGTCTTCTCAACGCCTCGGTTCTTTCTGCAACTTTTTGCTCAAGGTTTGCGATGATGTCCCTCAATTGATTTGCCATGTTGCGAAAGGTTTGGGCGAACAGACCAAGCTCACCAGGGGCATCTTCAGGGATATCTACCTCCCATTGGCTCTGACTCAGCTTCTCGGCTGCTGCAGCTAGTTTTTGAATGGGGGTGGTAATAATGTTTGCTAAGATCAAGCCTAAAAAGATAATCAATACCAATACAGCCGCTGACAGAGGTAGAATTTGCACAATAATCAGACGTTGGGTGTTGGATTGAAGTTTGCCTTCTAATTCTGAGAGTGGTTGAAGATAACTGGCGGCATCCACGACTGAGGCGAGACTCCAAGCTACATTGGGTACAGGGGAATAGGCGACAAGCAAATTTCGCGATCCAACGTCCAATTCCTCGACCCCACTGTTCCCTCTTCTCATTTCGACGATAATCGGTAGGAACTTGTTTCTGGTATCTCTGAGATTGGTCAGTATTTCACCCTCTGCGGGTTGTCGATCTAAAACGTCTAGATAAGCTTGAGGAGGCATTGCCAATGCAAAACCTTCTGAGTCGATCAAAAAGTTGTACCCAGACTTAAGCCGGAAACTCTCTTCGACATTGGCAACGATGTCCTCGACCAGCAAATCGATCCCGATGACACCGATCAATTTGCCGTGATCATAAATTGCGCGCGAAGCCGTGCTGACTAAGCCAAGTCCAGTTGCGTCTGCGTATATTGTTGACCAGACCACCTTTGGGCTAGGTTTGGAGTTTGCAATTGCTGCAATGTACCAAGGACGAAAGGTAACCGTAAAATCGGGTGGGACAATGTTGCCAAGGTTGACGTTAGGATAATATCGGGTTACGTTGTTTGGTGAAGCAAAATAGATTGCCGCAATGTTGGGGTTGCTTTTTTGAATCGAGAAAAAAACTAAATCCAAATAACGGCTTTTTTCGATTTCAAGTTTGACCTGATCAGTAAGTGGAGTGTGATTAGGGACAAAAAGACTAGAGGTATCATTCTTGCTATTGAGATACTGACCATTATCCCCTTTCCTGATAATTTCCTCAGTTGCCCAATTCATTTGTTGTTGGTCGGGTTTAGTCCAAATATCCAAAACGTATCGGGCAAGAAGTTCAACGTCCTTTGCGGATTTTTCGAGTGTTCGGTTAATGTCTATCGCAACACTTTGATTGATGGCAACAAGCGAGCTGGTTAGTTCATCCTTGATGATCTCGCTACTTATTTCTTGGGTCGTATTTCCAATTTCACGCGTGGTGTACAGCGAACTTGTTACTGTTCCTGTAACCGCCAGAAGAGACAGGAGAATCAACATCCCAATAATGCGAGTGTGAATGGGGAGTTTTTGTAGATAGGGATGGAATTTCATAGGGCTAATCCTTCCATTGTCGGATGAATCCTTAGGATTGTTCTGCAATCAGTTGGATCTCTACTTCAGCAAGGTCAAACATCTCACGTAATTCCATCACACTGGTTTGCATAACTAAGTCAACATCCAAAGTCTCGAGCAGTCTATCCGTTAATCTAGCCAAGTCTTGCTGTACTTTCGATATAGTAATGACTTCTTGAGATTGGTTCTGCAATGCATCACGGGTAGCTTGTAGAAGAAATACATTTTGGAAAAGATTTGAGATCGGCTCAATTAAGGAAACTAGAATTTGCTTATCGCTCTCTGAAAAGTTTGGTCCACCCTTAGTGCCTTGAATAAGAATTGCTCCGATGACTTGGTTATTGCTCATCAAGGGGGAAATCAACCACGACGCCCCTGTTGCCTTACCGAGATTGTCTGGTGATTTGGATTGGGTATCGTTATATAAAACGGTAAGACCGCTTTTCATCATTTCCGTAATAAGATATTTGATCAGCGGCGTAGCAGGCGTGAGGATGAGCTTTTGTTCTTTGAGGGTGTACAGAGGGGACTCTTCAGAGCGGAAAATTGTAATATAAGAGCGGATGTCGCTGATGCCAGATACTGTTCGAAAGAAATTATCAATTAAGACAAGGGCATCCTTGAGAAAAAGGCCTTGATCTTCGTTTTTGTCTAATTGCAAAATAGGTTCATGAGGTGGATTCGTTTGGTCAAAATGGATTGGATATTCTGTGGGATTAGAAAACTCATTCATAGCTTAGCTTTCTTTCTGTCTGTAGATCAAACAACCTTATAATTCCCAAACGGGATCTCCGTTCAAGATTTGTTGAATTTGGGTGGTGAAACGATCGGGGTCAATTGGCTTACCGATGAAGCCATCAAAACCAGCGGCGTGTGCTTTCTGCATTTGTTCCATCGAGGCCTCAGCGGTAACGGCAATGACAGGAATTTTAGAAAGTTTGGGTGAAGAACGAATTTTCTTTAGTGCTTCATAACCATCTTCATAGGGTAAGCGAATATCCATAAGGATGAGATCTAATTTTGGAAGTAGGTCGGCGTATTCAACCACTTCGTATCCAGAGGTTTTCCATTCACAATGGATGCCCAAGTAGCCGAGAAGGCGTGCAATTAAGACGAAATTTGATACATTATCTTCTACTACCAGAACGGTAATTTCTTGCAGATCCATATTTTGGGAGTCCTTCTCCTTGATTGCTTTGTCCATGGTCACTCTTTTGCTTTAGGGCGTAAAAAAGCGCGTACCTGATTAGGTAGGGCGTCAACGTCAACGGGTTTCTGAATATAACCATCACAACCAGCCTGTATTGTCTTTTCGCGATCGCCTTTCATAACATTGGCGGTGAGAGCAACAATCGGGATTTGTTGAGTTAGTTGAGATTTTAGGGTTGTTGTCAGAGTGTAACCATCGATTTCGGGGAGATTAATATCCATCAGAATTAAGTCTGGATGGATGGTTCTGAGTTTTTCGAAAGCTTCTTGTCCCGAAGCTGCCTCGACGACCGTAAAACCTTCAGCTTCCAGAATCCGTCTGACAAGGACACGGTTATCAAAATTGTCTTCAACGTATAGGATCAGGGGTGAAGTTTGCGTTTCCATAGCACTAACATTTTATGTATAAAAACATTTATTCTCTGTAAAATTCCCCTTAAGATTAAGTAAAAAAGAGCGGGTGATGGGATTCGAACCCACGAATGGCAGCTTGGGAAGCTGCTGCCTTACCACTTGGCGACACCCGCTACCAACAATATTTATTATAGTCACTGTTGGGTGGGGTGTCAAGAAAACTGCAGCTAGCTGCTTGCTGATGGTTTCGAATTTCATCCTTTCTTCTCCACATTTAGAAGAAACGAGATGGTATATCCCTAATCTCGATACAGGTATAATAATCTTACCTATAAAATCTTTCTTTCGACCGTACAATTTTGTTAGGTTTGAAATCAAATGAACAATAGACGAGGGAATGGATGATGCAACGTATATTAGGAATCGACTTGACAAATAGAAAAAGTCAATCACTTGACCTGCCTGTGCAATGGCAAAAAGAGTTTTTAGGTGGGGCATCCTTAGGAGCACGAGTCTTGTATCAAGAACTCACAAGCGATATAGATCCCCTGAGTGAAAATTCGCCTTTGTTATTTCTTGTTGGACCCCTGAGCGGCACGGCTGGTCCCGCCGTTGGAAGATTTGTGGTGTGTGGAAAATCCCCGGCGACGCATTTATGGGCTGAGTCAAATTGTGGAGGATTTTGGGGAACCGAACTCCGCAAGAGTGGCTTTGATGGTCTGCTCGTAAGGGGTAAGGCGAATTCCCCAGTCTTTCTTGCCATTGATGATGGCAACGTTCAAGTCTTTGAAGCGAATAAACTATGGGGATTGGATACATATTCTGCCCAACAAATGGTATTGGACGAGCTAGGTGGAGGGTATCGGGTTGCAGTAATTGGCCCAGCAGGTGAAAAGGGGATTCCCTACTCGCTCATCTTGACCGATCATGGGCGAGTTGCGGGACGAACGGGGTTGGGTGCAGTGATGGGAGCGAAAAACCTTAAGGCCATTGCTGTTAGAGGTACACACCCAATTCCTGTCGGGCAACCCAATATCTATAACCCGCTGCGCGCCGAGTCGAATCGAAAGCTGCGCATTGAAAATCAATCGGTGGTCTTACGTGAATTGGGCACTGCGGGAGCTGCGGATTATTTTGATTATCTTGGCTTAATGCCCAAACGCTATTATCACCAGAGTTCATTCGATGGGGTAGCAAAAGTTTCAGGATCATATTATACCGAAAATCTTCTAAAAGGTGTCAGCGCATGTCATGCCTGCGTCATCGCCTGTGGTCGAGTCGTTCAGTACGATCAAACCCAGAAGAAGAAGGGACCCGAATATGAAACCATTGTCGGGTTTGGGCCGAACTTGTTGATCGCTGATCCGATTGCCATTACCGAGTTGGGAGAAGCTTGTGATCGAATGGGATTAGACTCGATTAGCACAAGCAACACGATTGGATTAGCGTTCTATCTCTTCGAGCAAGGTATTCTCACCCCTGCCGATACGGATGGAATGGAATTGAAGTGGGGGGATGTTGAGGTAGTGAGAAAGCTGATCCATCAGATTGCGCTTCGAGAAGGGTTTGGCCAGCAATTAGCGTTAGGAAGCAAGCGGTTTGCGGAAATTTATCAGGTGCCTGACGAAGCGGTGCAGGTGAATGGATTAGAAGTCGCTTACCACGATCCGCGTGGGGCATCGGGAATGGCGTTGGTGTATGCCACTTCGCCGAGGGGAGCTTGTCATAATCAATCAGATTACTTTTTTGTTGAGATTGGGCAGGTCGAAGCAAGTCTGGGATTGCAAAGCTATTCTCGGCTGGCTGGGGCTGAAAAAGCGAGGAATGTCAGCTTGCATCAGGATTGGCGAACGGTGTTTAATAGCTTGGTCGTGTGTATTTTTGCCAGTCTTCCCCCTGAAGATCTTGTCCATTTGGTCAATGCTGCCACCGGCTATGATTTAGATTTAGCAGAGCTGATGAAGATTGGTGAGAGAGGATGGAATCTTAAGCGGGTAATCAATCTTCGCCTAGGCTTGAACCCGAAAAACGAAAAATTGCCCAAAGCCTTGCAACAACCTTATCCAGATGGACAAGGGGAACTGGAAAAGTATCAGGTGCCTTTTGAAGAGATGCGCCAAGCTTATTACCACGCCCGAAATTGGGAATTGCAAAGCGGTAAACCCAACGTAGAAAAACTGCGTGAACTCAACTTAGACTGGACGATCGCTGAACTTTGGGGTACTGAAAAGGAGGGATAGAAATGATTAAGTACGTATCTGTTGAGGAGATGCGCGCAGTAGAACGAGAAGCTGATCAATTGGGGTTGACCTATGCTCAAATGATGGAACATGCCGGCAAGAACTTAGGGGTAATCATCGAACGTGAGCTGGGATCCCAAACCAATCGAAGCGCGTTGGGGCTTGTTGGTTCTGGAAACAACGGGGGTGATACCTTGGTTGCTCTGGCGTACTTAGCAGAGTGTGGATGGAAAGTGATCGCTTATCTTGTCAAGGAAAGGAACAGTGAGGATCCCTTGATCCAACGGGTTTTGGAACGCAAGGGAATCATTCTCTCTCATGATAAAGATGAGGAGCTCAAGGAATTGAAAGTCGCCTTGAGCCAGAGCGATGTTCTCTTGGATGGTGTATTAGGAACTGGTTTCCAACTCCCGCTAAAAGGAAATATCGGCAAAATATTGAAATTTGTAAAAGAAACCATAAAGGAGAAGGACACCCATACGGTGGTTGTGGCGGTGGATTGTCCATCGGGGGTGGATTGTGATCGCGGCGAAGTCGCTGAGGAAGTCATCCCGGCGAACTTGACTGTGATCATGGCTGCCGTCAAAGCAGGTCTATTGAAATTCCCTGCGTATCCTTATTGTGGGCAGATTGTTGTGGCAGATATCGGCTTGAGTGAAGCCTTCCCAACTTGGAACGCAATTCATCGCTTTGTTATCGATGCTGAGTGGGTGAAGGCAAAATTACCGCAGCGTTCAGATGACTCGCATAAAGGCACGTATGGCACGACGTTTATTTTAGCGGGGAGCGAAGATTATACCGGCGCGGCATTGTTAACAGCAAAAGCTGCCTATTTGAGTGGCTGTGGGTTAGTCACCGTAGGTGCGGTGCGGGCGGTTCATCATTCGCTTGCCGGCCAGATTCCTGAAGCAACATGGAAGATTCTTCCAGATCAAGATGGCTTTCTTTCAGCCTCATCGATAGAGCTCCTTCGAGATCGTTTGAGTCAGGTTGAAGCATTGATTTTTGGGCCTGGCTTCGGTTTGCATGCTAGTACCGCTTCTTTGGTAGAGAGTCTAATTAACCAGGGTCAAAACCAACTTCCACCCCTTGTGGTGGATGCAGATGGCTTGAAGTTGATGGCTCAAAAAGAGGGGTGGCATGACCGAATACCAAAAGGGGCGGTCTTAACACCTCATCCGGGTGAGATGAGTGTGATGACGGGGATGAGTGTGGCTGAAGTTCAAGCTGCGCGTATTGCGGTTGCTGAACAATTTGCCAATCAATGGGGACAAATTGTGGTGCTAAAAGGCGCATTTACGGTAATCGCTGAACCCAACGGACGCACTGCAATCAATCCTGTGGCAACCTCTGCTCTAGCACGGGCAGGTAGCGGTGATGTTTTAGCTGGGTTAATTGGTGGATTCAGAGCGCAGGGTTTAGAAGGGTTTGAAGCCGCCGTATTGGGGGTGTGGGTACACGCCCAAGCTGGTTTGAAAGCTGCCAGTAAAAAGAATACAACGAGATGTATCTTGGCCTCGGATGTTCTTGAGGCAATTCCCCAAGTCCTAGCGGATATCGAAAACCGTTAAGAATACTTGCTTCTTCAACCGACAAAGGGCTTGAATGGGAAGAAACATAACCGTAGGGCGGAGTTTGTGACGTCCTACGGTTATGTTTATGTGTTATGCACAGTAATTATGACGAAGCGGGTTCTTCGCCTTGGCTGGGTTCTTTCTTTACAGCTTTTTTGCCTGCTTCAATGGTTTGTTCAAGTTTTGTTTTTTGTTCTTCTAAAATCTCTTGCCCACGTTGTTGCAATTCAATTGCTCGTTCACGGGTAATGCTGGCAAGCTCTTCAGCGCGTTGGCGTGTTTCGGCAATGGCTTTCTCAGCTTTGATGCGGGCTTCCTCGAGCGCTTTTTCGGCTTTGAGACGAGCCTCTTCCGCCGACTCAACAGCTTTATCTTTTAGTTCTATGCTTTTTTCACGGATAATTGTACGGGTCTCTTCTCCCGATTGAGGGGCATAGAGTAAAGCGATGGCAGCACCAATCAACCCGCCGAAGATAAATCCAGCTAGGAATGCACTGAAGTCACTATCTCGATCGGACATTTTTCACTCTCCTTTGGTAAGTTTATTTCTTCTTAGTTAAGCCGGAAATTCGCAACAATCGTTGAAATCCGGCAATGTATTCGTTTAGCTTTATCACAGGTTCTACTAAGTTGTCGCTAAGAAATGCGGTTGTTCCCTTCAAGGTGTTGATGGTTTCATTTGTAGAGTCAAGAATGGGTTTGATCTCATTTTGAATTAGATTGATGAGACGGGCAAGTTGAAGGATCAAAATGATCAGAGCTATTCCCAAAAGCAAGAACTCAAACCCCATGAAGATGATGAAAATATCTCGAATCACAGGGGTTTTCTCTGCATTGGTGAGCATCCAATAGGTTGAAAAAATGATCGCACCGAGAATGAGTATCCCTCCAAAAATCAGGATTGCCATGACCTTTTTGGGGCTCGCGCTCGGAGGGGGGAGTTCTGTCTCAGTTTCTGGAGTTTGAGAAGGTTGTGGTGTTAGTTCGCTCATTATTAAAATTTTACCACAAAAGCTTTCTGATAATTGCAATACTGTAGAAAGCCGTATTCTTTATTGAGCAGCCAATTTTTCAGGGATATGACATTTGTCACTTGCATTTTAGTGCGAATTAAGATATATTGATTGTCATAATCTAACATATTTTCCATTATTTATGTCAAAAATTGACATTGTTGACAAAAAGATTGTAGATTTGTTGATCCATGATGGGCGGTTAAGCTGTAGCGAAATTGCACGTCAGTTAGGTATTTCAGAGCGCTCAGCACGCTACCGGTTAGATAAATTACTTGAAAAGGGAATCATCCGAGTCAGGGCGGTTGTCAATCCAAAAAGTCTAGGTTTTGGCGTCGTAGCGGATGTCATGCTGGAGGTTGAATCAGATTGCATCCAGGAAGTAGCTAAAAAGATGACTGAGTATAGTTGTGTGAGCTACGTAGCTTATGCGATTGGCGAGACGGATGTCAGTGTACAAATCATTGCCCGAAGCAATGAAGAGGTCTATCGGTTTGTAACCGAAGTGATCGGAAAAACGCCAGGCGTACGCAAAACAGTCACTTCCATTGTTCCATCGGTGCTGAAAGATGTTTATCAGTGGTCAATTCCTCTAGAGGTTTGCGATAAAAAAGAAGTTTCTCAAGATCAGGTCTACCTAGAAAAACAAAATCGGAGGGAATGAAATGCTCAATTTTTCAAAAAGCAAGGTGTTGCAGGAACGAGCTTCTCGTTACCTGCCGTTGGGGGTTAACTCCAACTTTCGCTATTGGGGTGAAGGAATTACCCCTTACATGGCTAAAGCGCAAGGCTGTTACTTATGGGATGTGGATGGGAATCAATATATTGATTATCGTCT
>FWPV01001980.1_pt1 | contig 52445 bp, 65 predicted proteins | sample 2228371 | NCBI WGS metagenome assembly FWPV01 (sample SAMEA103939776, study PRJEB20133) | metagenome
GGGGCTGACGCAGGAGCGTCATGCTTGGGAGATGGGGGCGCTGCAGGGCGTTTAAAGACTCATCACTAGCATTCGCTAGAAGAGCCTGTTTTAGGGCTCTAGCGCTTACCCAGAAAGCGCTAGAAGCTATCAAAAAAATAGCAAATCAATCGTCAAGCTGCCGCAGCGGGACGCGGTAGTTTGGGCCGCGGCGGCTTGGTGGTGTGCACCAGCAAGGTGGCCTTGTCCATCTCCCCTGCGAGCATGGCCGTGTGGGCCTTGAGCGAATGGGCAATGCTGTCTTCGATCAGCGTGCGCTGGTCGGGCGCGGGTTTTTTGAGCACCCAGTTGGCAACTTCTGATTTTTCGCCGGGGTGTCCGATGCCAATGCGCAGGCGCCAGTAATCGGGCGAACCCAGCTGGGCGTGGATATCACGCAGCCCGTTGTGCCCCGCATGGCTGCCGCCGCGCTTGAGTTTGACCTGCCCGGGGGGCAAGTCCAGCTCATCGTGCACCACCAGGATCTCTTCCGGTTGGATCTTGAAGAACCGTGCCAGCGAGGCCACTGACTTGCCCGACAGGTTCATGAAGGTCTGCGGCTGGAGCAGCCATACGCTTTGGCCGTTCACGCTGGTGCGGCCCGCCAGCCCGTAATAGCTGCGCTCGGGTACCAGGTTCACCTTCAACTCGCGTGCCAGCGCATCAATCCACCAGAACCCGGCGTTGTGGCGCGTGGCCTCGTAATCTGGCCCAGGATTGCCCAGGCCCACAAACAGCTTGATCATGCGAACAATTATCGGTGGTGGTGCTCAAAAAAAACGGCCCACCGAGGTGGACCGTTTTGATGGCCAACCCCGCGAAGAGGTTGGCACAGGAGGATTCAAGGAGAAGCCGAGGCTTACTTCTTGCCCTTGCCCTTGCCCTTGGCATCGGCTGCGGGAGCGGCGTCAGCAGGGGTTTCCACCACAACCACTGGAGCCACCACGGACACCAGCACAGGGTTTTGCTTGTTGCCGCGGATCACAGCGCTCACGCCCTTGGGCAGCTTGATGTCCTTCAGGTGCAGGGAAGTGCCCTTTTCCAGCTTGGACAGGTCCACCGCGATGAACTCAGGCAGGTCGGAAGGCATGCAGGTCACGTCGAGTTCATTCACGACAGGGTTGACCATGCACTTGTCCACCTTCACGGCTGGGGACTCTTCAGCGCCGCTGAAGTGCAGTGGTACCTTCATGTGCAGCTTGGTCTTTTCGTCCACGCGCTGGAAGTCGATGTGCAGCACCAGTTGCTTGAAGGGGTGGTATTGCACGTCGCGCAGCAGAACCTTGGAGGTCTTGCCGTTCACTTCCATGTCCAGCACGCTGGAGTGGAACGCTTCCTTCTTGAGGGCGTGCCACAGAGCGTTGTGATCGACTTCGATCAGTTGGGGTTCGGCGGAACCACCGTAGACGATACCAGGCGTGCGGCCCGAAATACGCAGACGGCGGCTCGCACCCGTACCCTGCTTGGCGCGCTCAAAAGCGACGAAGTTCATAGTTAGCTCCTGAAAAGGGTCGACCGCGACCAGTCGTTCCCTGTTTAAAAAAGGCTTGTTGGCGTATGGACGCTGTACAAGCCAGGGGTTGTTCCCGAACAGACAAGCCTCCCGAAGGAGGCTTGGTGCAACACCGATGCTGCGTGCCGCCCGATAGGGGGAAGCACCACAGTGTCAACTGTCGTCTTGCTCGGAGAACAGGCTCATCACCGACTCGCCCTTGGCAATGCGCTGGATTGTTTCTGCAATCAGCGGCGCCACAGACAGTTGGCGAATTTTGGTACATCCCTTGGCAGATTCGCTCAGGGGGATGGTGTTGGTCACCACGATTTCATCCAGGGCAGAACCCTTGGAAATGCGTTCGATGGCAGGGCCCGAGAAAATGGGGTGCGTGCAGTAGGCGTAAACCTTCTTCGCGCCACGCTCCTTGAGCACTTCAGCGGCTTTGACCAGTGTGCCCGCCGTATCAATCATGTCGTCCATGATGACGCAGTTGCGACCTTCAATCTCACCGATCACGTGCATCACTTCGGAGACGTTGGCCTTGGGACGACGCTTGTCGATGATGGCCAGATCGCAACCCAGTTGCTTGGCCAAAGCGCGTGCACGCACCACACCACCAACGTCAGGCGACACGACGATCAGGTCTTCGTAATTCTTTTGGCGCAGATCGCCCAGCAAGACGGGCGAGGCGTAGATGTTGTCGACCGGAATGTCGAAAAAGCCTTGAATCTGGTCAGCGTGCAGATCCATGGTCAACACACGCGCCACACCCACAGCTTGCAGCATGTTGGCCACCACCTTGGCGGTGATTGGCACACGTGTGGAGCGGGGGCGACGGTCTTGGCGAGCGTAGCCGAAATAGGGGATCACGGCGCTGATGCGCTCGGCCGATGCACGCTTGAGCGCATCAACCATGATCAGCAGTTCCATGAGGTTGTCGTTCGTAGGAGCGCAAGTGGATTGCACTACGAAGACATCGCGAGCACGGACGTTTTGTTTGATTTCGACGGTGACTTCACCGTCAGAGAAGCGACCCACATCGGCTGCGCCCAGTTGGGTGCCTAGGTGTTTGGCGATTTCAGCTGCCATGCCAGGATTGGCATTGCCGGTGAAAACCATGAAGTCGGGTTGGTTGGCTTGCATGAGCGTCCCAGCAGTCTGAAAAAAAAGCCCGTACGCGGAAGAAATTTGGCAGGGGAAGAAGGATTCGAACCTTCGCATGCCGGAATCAAAATCCGGTGCCTTAACCAGCTTGGCGACTCCCCTACACAGGTCAACTGTCGATGACAGTCAGCCTTAATTTGACTCTGCAACCCACCCTGCCAGAGGATGAATCATCAGATTGCCGCACGTTTTTATTTTCCATGCGCTTGGCGCATCTTGAAAATTTACTTCGTTTGGCATTTGTGCAAACACTGCACTACCCGAGCCCGTCATTCTAGCATGCAATCCTTTGGATTTAAGCCAGTTGATGACTTTTTTTACCTCAGGGCACAGACTTTCTGCGACTGGCTGCAAGTCGTTACGACCGAAATCGTAGTGTGCTGCAGCAAAGCCTAAGATTGTAGCATGATCAGAATCACGTTTCAGAAGTTCCGAAGAAAAAATTGCTTTTGTCTCCAATCCCGCTTCTGGCTTGACCACCACAAACTGGCTGCTGGGCGGCTGTTCATGCTTCTCAAGCAGGCGTATTGTCTCACCAATTCCTTCCACCCAGGCATTCTGGCCTCGCAGAAAGAACGGTACGTCGGCACCCAGCGTGAGGCCAATACGTTCAAGCTCTGGTCCCGTTAGTTTCAATTTCCACAAACGATTCAGTGCGATCAGGGTGGACGCCGCATCGGACGAGCCGCCACCCATGCCTGCTTGGGCGGGGATGCTTTTGTGGACTCCTATGTGCGCGCCAGTCCGGCAGCCTGTGGCTTCCTTGAGCGCGTGGGCGGCACGCAGCACGAGATCAAGGGGCGGTAGTGGCGTATTGATGTCTTCCCGGCTGAGTTGCCCGTCGGCGCGGATCTCAAAGTGCAGCGTGTCGCACCAATCAATCAGCATGAAGACAGATTGCAGCAGGTGGTACCCATCGTCTCTGCGGCCTGTGATGTGCAGGAACAAATTCAGTTTGGCGGGGGCTGGGACGTCGTAAAGCGCAAGCATGAGAAAGACTAATGGGAAAAGGCGATGCGCAAGATCGCCTTGGGCTTGGGGTCTGAACGTTGCGCGGTGATGCGCCCTTGCGGGAGTGCGCTCAGATCGGCTACCCAACCAGCTGCATTCGTCTCGATACCGCGTAGCCAATCAAAAATCGCCTTGATTGGGATGGCTTCTCCCGTAACCTGGGTGAGCAGTGCATCCAATGAGTGCGAGGCCTGTTGCTGTTGGCCTGTCTGTAGCGTTGCGCCTTCGGCGCTCCACTTCAATTTGCCAAGGGTGTTGCCGAGGGGGCTCAGCAAGATCAATTCGCCTTGATCTTCGGAACCCTCAAGTTCAAACAAGGCGGAAAAAGACTGTGCGCTTTCCTCTTCTGTTTGCAGTGCAAGGCGTCCAGACCAGTAAGACTGCGCAGGCTTCACGACTAAGGTCGGAGAGGTGCATCCGAATAGAGTGAGTCCCAGCAGGCTGGCAGCGCCTGTTACAAGGTGCCTGCGCCGTTGTTGGGCTGAAGACCGCTTGCCGTGTTCGGTGGCGTGAGAGGGGGTCAAAGCGACACTCCGAGGCGCTTGAGCGTGTCTTTCAGTGTTGAATTGTTTGGGTTGAGTCGCAAACCTTCTTGCCAGATGGCTTTTGCTTCGCTTGTGTTTCCTTGGCTCCAGAGAACTTCGCCCAGATGTGCAGCGATCTCTGAATCAGGTTTTTTCGCAAAAGCGAAGCGCAAAAGGCGTACTGCCTCGGCCTTGTTTCCCAGTCTGAACTCGACCCAGGCCAGACTGTCGGTGATGAAGGGGTCCTCCGGCGCGAATTCCAATGCCTTTTGAATCAGTCGCTTGGCCTCTTCCAGTCTTACTCCTCGGTCGGCAAAGGAATACCCCAGGGCGTTGTACGCATGATGGTAGTCAGGCTGGCGCGCGATCACTTGCCGTAGCAGCGTCTCCATCTCGTCCAGCCGGCCAGTCTTTTCCGCAAGCATGGCTTGGTCGTAAACCAAATCGTTGTCCTCAGGGGTGAGGGCAATCGCTTCGCTTTGCAGTCTGTAGGCTTGCTCATTCTCCCCGCTGTCCTTGAGCAGTTGCACTTCCGCCAAAAGTTTCAGGCGACGTTCGTCTGCCGTACTGCCAGGTAGATTGCGCAAAAGCGTCCGTGCTTCAGCGAGTTGGCCCTGTTTGGCAAGCAGGGAAGCGCGCTGCCGTTGCACGCTGAAGATCTCTCCAGCGTTTTCAATCCGATCCAGCCAGCTGCGGGCGGCCTCCAAATCGCCTTGCTTTTCAGAAATTTGCGCTGCAAGCACATAGGCTTGTGTCATCAGCCGTTGGTTGAGTTGGGCCTCTCCAGCGGTATCTGTCAGCTCAAAAAATTGTCGCAATGACCCCTGTGCGCGTTGCATTTCCTGGTTCTGGGTCTGCAGGCTTGCGAGCAGGAGCCAGGCTTCCGGCATATCGGGCTTTTCCTGCGTCACCCTGGTGAGCTGGTCGGATGCTGCAGAGAAGTTTGAACGGCTCAGCAGTACCCTTGCGTACAGCATTCGAACCTCTGTATTGGAGTGTTTCTCCAAATACTCTCGCACGAAAGGCTCGGCAGCGCTGATTCCCTCGTCCATGAGTTCTAGCGCGAGTCTTGCCTGACCCTCATAAGTCGGATCCATGGCTTTTGCTTTGGCAAGACTCTGCAGGGATGCGGCTTTGTCATCGGCGGCAAGTTGCAGGCGTCCTAGTGAGATCCATGCTGCGGCTCCTGTGGAGCGGTTTTCCAGTTCGCCTTTAAACGCTTCTTTCACAGCGCTCACTGCGGCAGCCTTGTCGGCAATACGTCCGTACATTTGCGGTACGGAACTCAGAATGCCCACTCTGTTCGGAAGCGGTGCTTGTTCAATGAACTGGCGCAGAGGGCCTGCTGTTTCTCCCACCTTGTTGAGTGCAATCAGTATCTGTAGCACGTAGCGGTTGGCCTCTCGCGACTGAGGATGGTCCTCCTGCCATGCTTTTGCTGCTGCCAGGGCGTATTCGCCAGAGCGTGACTGCAGAGCAATGTCCGCAGCTCTTTGGTAGAGTTGTTCGCTTCTAGAGCGCCGTGCCGCGTCCAGAATAAGAGCATAGCCAGCCCCCGGGTCCCCGGTTCGTGTGGTTACTTCACCCAGCAAAATTTCGTAGAAAAGATTGCCATCCAGTTTGGCGTTAGATGGTGGCGGACTGGGTGTGTTTGAAGTAGGTGAGGCGGGCGGGTTTGCCTGTGCTCCGCCGAAAGCTGTCGCGAAGGACAGGGCAACAACCACGGGGATCATTCGAAAGCGATGAATATGCTCCATCGAACCATAATAATCCACATGTCTGTCTCTTTGCTCGTCGGGGGCGCCTATGCCTGAGTTGCCCGAGGTAGAGGTGACGCGCCGCAGTTTCGCCGAGGCGATTGCGGGTGCACGTATCTTGGCAGTTCGTATGGGGAAGCCGCTTCGTTGGCCCTTGTGCTGCCCGGCCGAGTCATTGGTGGGCTTGAATGTCGTGGGGGTTCGCCGCCGCGGTAAGTATCTGTTGATTGATCTTGATCGGGGGCTTTTGCTCGTTCACTTGGGTATGTCTGGCAGCTTGCGATTTTCCGGTAGTCAGCCAGAGCCGGGTAAACACGATCACTGGGATCTACAGACCTCGGCGGGCACGCTTCGCTTGCACGACCCGCGCCGTTTCGGAGCTGTTGTTTATGCCCAGGGAGAAGAAGCCCCGGTGGCTAAAAAGCTTTTGGGTGGGCTGGGTATGGAGCCTCTTGGGCCTTCGTTCTCCCTGCAGGCTTTTCATCAGGGCGTCAAAGCCAGTCGCCTACCCGTCAAGCAATTATTGTTGGCGGGGAAGTTGGTGGTAGGCGTTGGCAATATTTATGCATCCGAGGCGCTTTATCTTGCGGGAATCCGTCCCACGGTTCGGGCATCCTCTCTGGGGCCTGTGCGTATCCAGCGGCTGTATCAAGCCATAGGGCAGGTTTTGGGCAAGGCGATAGAGCTGGGAGGAAGCAGTCTGAAAGATTTTTCAAGTGCCGACGGATCTTCAGGGCATTTCCAGAACGCTGTTCAGGTCTACGGCCGGGCGGGATTACCGTGTTACGTTTGCGGCACCCCCGTGAAAATGGTCAGACAAGGGCAGCGCAGCAGTTTTTATTGCCCGAGTTGCCAACGTTAGTTGCGCCTCTGTCCTAGATTGCCAGTCCAAGGGTGAGCTTGTGGACGGTCGGTGCTATATTTTGTTCATGTCTGCTTGCAGACCGACCATTGCATTCCGGGAGCAAAGTGGGACCCTCATTCAACGAACAGTTCGACCAGCATGGCGCGTGGCGTCGCGCCTTTGCACAGCAGCTCAAGCAACTTGCAGAGTGGATGTCGAACCATGACCTTATGGACGCAGCAGTCCAAGAGCGACTGCAGCGCCTTGAAGGACAGGTGCGCACAGACAAAGTCATGGTTGCGTTTGTCGCTGAGTTTTCTCGAGGCAAGTCGGAGCTCATCAACGCGATTTTCTTCGCCGATTATGGGCGGCGCATCATGCCTGCCAGTGCTGGACGCACGACGATGTGTCCAACCGAGCTGGGTTACGACTCGGCACTGCCTCCGAGCCTTCGGCTGCTTCCCATTGAAACGCGCCTTCAAATGCAAGGTTTGGCAGATTGGCGTCTGAAGCCGGAGCGTTGGGTGGAGATTGCATTGGACGTGAACAACGCGGACCAAATTGCGAAAGCCTTGGAAAAGGTATCTGAAATTCGGCGGGTTTCCATTGAGGATGCCCGTGCTTTGGGTTTCTGGCATGACGATCTGACGGACGAGAACCCAGTTCCAGATGTTGACGGTTTGGTTGAAGTGCCCATGTGGCGCCATGCGCTGATCAATATTCCACATCCCCTGCTCAAGCAGGGCTTGGTGATACTGGATACGCCTGGATTGAACGCCGTGGGCGCGGAGCCAGAACTTACGGTGAATCTCATTCCGCAAGCCCACGCGGTAGTGTTTATTTTGAGTGCAGACACGGGCGTCACTCGCTCAGATCTCTCAATATGGCGAGAACACCTGGCGACCTCCACGGACAGCATGGATGCGCGGTTGGTGGTTCTCAACAAGATTGATACGCTCTGGGACTCGCTGAACTCTCCTGAGCAGGTTCAAGCCCAATTGGGCAGGCAGTGCCGGACCTCTGCAGAGATGTTGGGCATCCCTTTGGAGCAGGTGGTACCTGTTTCGGCGCAGAAGGGCTTGGTCGCAAAAATTGCCTGCGACGATGTGTTGCTGGAGTCCAGTGGCCTGCCGGCGCTTGAGGAAGTCCTGGCACAGGGTGTGATGGGGCGCCGGCAAGCGATCTTGCGGGCCGCCGTTGCTACCGGTGTTGCCAATCTGCGAGCCGAAACTTCCCGTGTCATCAACATCCGGCGTCGCGATCTCGATGATCAGATGGCTGAGTTGCGGAGTCTGCGTGGGAAGAATGCTTCTGTCATCGAGAGCATGCGCCATCGGATTGAGCAAGAGCAGGAGGAGTTTGACCGCAGTGCCGCGAAGATTCAGGCAGTTCGTGCGGTTCACCTCAAACTGTTGCGCGAAGTCTTTCAGCAGCTGGGCTCCAAAGCGCTCAAGACTGAACTTACGGAACTGTCCAAATTGCTGCAGCAAAAGGGCTTGAAGCTCGGAGTGAGAAAAATCTACCTAGAGACCTTTGACAAGCTCAAAGGCACTGTCGATAAGGCTCAAGCTTCTGGCGTAGAGATCCAGGCCATGCTCGCTGGCACCTTTCGTCAGTTGAACGCAGAGTTTGGATTTTCTCTACAGGTTCCACCAGCGCCACAGTTGGAGCATTTTTTGCAGGATTTGGCTCATATTGAGCAGAGCCACCTGCAATATCTGGGCGTCAGCAATGCGCTGAAACTCGCTCAGCCAGAGTTCTCTGAGCGTCTGGTGCGTGCTTTGGGAACCCGCCTGCGTACCGTCTACGAGTCTGCTGCCAATGATCTGGAGCTGTGGAGTAAGTCTGCGACGGCGCAGCTGGATGCGCAATTGAGGGAGCGTCGTCGTAGTTTTTCGCGACGCATTGAGGCGGTAGACCGTATTCAACAGGCTGCAAGCGGCCTGGTCGAGCGTATTGCCGAAATTGAGGCGGGTGAAGATGAACTGATTCAACTGGAGCAGCGGTTGCAAGAGCTGACTTCGCAGTTGATCGAGCTACCTGAACAAGAGTCTTCCCAAAAAGATACGCCCGTGGACTTTCTGTTGGCATGAGCGAGTCTTTGGAGTCCGTAGCCACTCGGGTTGTGCGGTGGCAGGCGAGTCATGGACGCAGTCATCTCCCCTGGCAGCAGACCCGCGACCCCTACAGGGTTTGGTTGTCGGAAATCATGCTGCAGCAAACCCAGGTGAGCACCGTGTTGGGTTACTACGCACGTTTTCTGGAACGATTCCCGGATGTGGACGCACTTGCCAGCGCTTCACAGGATGAGGTGCTGGGTCTGTGGAGCGGCCTGGGTTATTACAGTCGTGCCCGAAATTTGCATCGGTGCGCGCAGCTGGTTGTTGCTGAGCACGGCGGGGTTTTCCCTTCGTCCGCTGAACTCTTGGCGAAGTTGCCAGGAATCGGTCGCTCCACCGCAGGAGCGATTGCCGCATTTTGTTTCTCCCAGCGAGTACCGATTCTCGATGCCAATGTGCGTCGTGTATTGACCCGAGTGGTCGGATTCGATGGTGATTTGGCGGTAGCCAAGAATGAACGAGCGCTTTGGGGGCATGCAGAGGCCTTGCTTCCCGTCTCTGACCTTGCTGCAGCAATGCCACGCTACACCCAGGGGATGATGGACTTGGGTGCGGGGGTGTGCACCCCTAAAACTCCACAATGTCTGATTTGCCCTTTGATGGGCGTGTGCGTGGCACAGAAGGAAGGCGCTCCAGAGCGCTACCCCGTCAAAACACGAAAGCTGGTCCGCAGGTCGGAGTCTTGGTGGTTGCTCTTGCTCATACGGTTGGATGGAGCCGTTTGGCTTGAAACTCGCCCATCCACTGGCATATGGGCGGGCTTGCAATGCGCACCGACTTTTCCTGATCGTGAGACCGCAGCCAATGCAGCTGCCGCAATCGCACCTTTGGCTTCGCTGCGTGAGCACGCTGCTTTTTTACATGTGTTAACCCATCGCGACTTGCATCTTCATCCTCTGGCAATAGCGGTGGATCATGAGTGCCGGCCTAGCGAAACTGGACGGTGGTTCCAGACAACTGAATGGCTACAAGCCGGACTACCTGCGCCCATGCGCAAGATCCTTGAGGACTTGGCATAACGCTGCTGCAGCATTCAACGGCGCCTGAGACGGGAGCCTAGGGTACGGTAGTGCCCGTCTATCGACCATCCATCTCTCTATGGCGCCTGAGGACTTTCCAGCGTTGCTCGAAACGACGTGCCAATTGTTCTACCAAGTAGACAGATCGGTGTTGTCCACCTGTGCACCCGATAGCCACCGTGACGTAGCTTCGGTGGTTCTGCTCAAGCACATCCAGCCAAAAGGCCATGAACTGCTCAATGTGCTGTTCCATGGTGAGTACCTCTGGCTGTTGTGCCAAAAACTCTGCCACAGGCGCATCCAAGCCCGTCAAATCTCTCAGAGAACTCTCGTAGTGTGGGTTGGGTAGCATCCGCACGTCGAACACGTAATCGGCATCCACGGGAATTCCCCGCTTGAACGCAAAAGACTGGAACACCAGCGTCATTCCCCCCGCGGTTACCGCCAGCAGCCCTTTCACATAGCTTTGAAGTTGTGACGACCTGATGTGGCTGGTGTCGATCACGTGAGATTGCTCGCGAAGGTCTGCAAGAAGCTCTCGTTCGAGTTCAATGATTTGAACCAAGGCTTGGCGTCCTTGCAGTAATTCGTCGTTGGATAGCGGATGACGCCGTCTCGTTTCCGAAAATCGACGAATCAATGTGCCTGTGGTGGCATCCAGAAAAAGTGACTGGACGACGATGCCTTGTGACTTGAGACGGTCGAGTTCTTTGGGAACCTGGGGTAACGAGGTGGCACTGCGCACATCCATGGCAATCGCTACACGGTTGCCATGGTGCTTGTGTTCAAGATCCACGAAGGCAGCGAGTAACTCTGGTGGGAGATTGTCCACGCAGTAGTAACCAGCATCTTCCATTGCATGCAGGGCGACCGACTTGCCTGAGCCTGACATACCCGTGATCAATACGATTTCAAGTGCCATTGCTGTCCCCGCGTTGAGACCCGGCAACCTCCAGCATTTCCTTTGCATGGGCCAGGCTCGTTTGTGTTGGGCGTTCTCCGCCTAGCATTCTTGCAATCTCAGCGACCCGAGCGCTGCCGGTCATGCTTTGCACGGTGCTGGTCGTACCTGCTTTGGACCGCAGTTTGGACACTTGCAAGTGGTGGTGTGCACAGGATGCAACTTGAGGTAGGTGGGTGACGGCTAGAACCTGCCGATCTGCACCAAGCTGTTGCATTAACCGCCCGACCGTTTCTGCAACGGCGCCGCCCACCCCGGAGTCCACTTCATCAAATATCAGGGTGGGGGCACGTCCCAGCTCGCTCGTTGTGACTGCAATCGCCAAGGATATGCGAGACAACTCCCCCCCCGAAGCCACCTTGCCTATTGGCTTAGGCGTTGCACCGGGGTGCCCTGAGACCAAGAAGGAGATTTCATCCAGCCCATGCGATGCAGGTTCAGTCAATTTTTTGATCTCAACCTCAAACTTTCCTCCGTGCATTCCAAGGCCGTGCATGGCCTTGGTGATGGATGAGGACAATCGTGGTGCTGCTTTTGACCTTTGCCCCGACAAGGCTCTTGCTGCAGCGTGGTAAGCGCGTTCGCTCGAATCGGCCTCTGCACTCAATGCTTCAATATCCCTTGAAGCATCGAGTTGCTGCAGTGACTGTTTCCACTCCTGCAGCAGCAGCGGCATGTCGGCAGGTGGACGCTTGTATTTACGCGCCAAGTTCAGCCACAGGGAAATTCGAGTGTCCAACTCTGCTAGTCGTTCTGGGTCTACTTCTGTCCTGCGTAAATAGCTGTGCAGGGAGTGAGCGACGTCACCGGCTTGCGCCAAGCAAGACGACAGTACATCTGACATCGCGCTGAAATCCGCTTCAAAATGTTCCTGGGTCTGTAGCGCGGTATGGGCTTGAGACAACTGAGCCAAGGCGCCGTTGTCTTCGTCTTCCAATATTCGAAGGACACGTTGTGCCGCCTCAATCAGTGCATTGGCGTTAGACAATCGCCGATGAGCCGAGTCCAGCTCCTCCCACTCATCTCTTTGTGGTGCCAGCTTTTCCAGTTCGGCAATTTGCCACTGAAGTCGGTCACGTTCTTGCTGCAGAGTTGCCTGTGCGTCGCGAGCTTGCTGTAGAGCCTTTTGCGCTTGTCGCCATTGGGTCCAACGCGCCATGGTGTCGGTTGGATTGGTTCGTGCGTATGCATCCAGCAGATTGCGTACTGATTCTGGGCGAGTCAAGCTCTGCCAAGCATGCTGACCATGGATGTCCAACAACTGCTCACCCAGAGATCTCAACTGAGTTGCGGTCACCGGCACTCCGTTGATCCAGGCACGGCTTTTACCTTGGTTGTCTACGGTACGCCGCAAAAGTATCGCAGCTTCCGCATCAATGCCTGCTTCTTCCAACCATGGTGTAACGTGGTCAGGAACATCGAACTCCGCGCAGATATCGGCTTTGGCTGCGCCCTCCCGTACAACGCTGGTATCAGCCCGTGCGCCCAGCACGATCTGAAGTGCATCGATCAAAATGGATTTACCTGCCCCTGTTTCTCCTGTCAGAACGGTAAAACCAGGTTGCAATTCGAGGTCTAGTGACTCCACGATCACGAAATCGCGTAGCACCATGCGCTTGAGCGCCATGCTCAGGACCCCCCCTCATTCCAGCGGAGCTTTCGCCGCAAGGTCGCAAAGTAATTCCAACCAGCAGGGTGGAGGAAGCGCACACAGTGCTCTGAGCGTCGCACCAAGATTCGGTCGCCATGCTGAAGTGACGCTAAAGATTGCATGTCAAAGTTGGCACTGACGTCCCGCCCACTGACCACCTCCACCGCGACTTCTGTCGCGTCCGAAAGAACGATCGGGCGGTTGGATAGTGTGTGCGGTGCGATGGGAACCAAAACCCAACCTGGAATAGCGGGGTGCAGCATGGGTCCCCCTGCGGACAGTGAATATGCAGTGGACCCTGTCGGCGAGGCGATGATCAATCCGTCCGCTCTCTGGTTCGAGACAAATCTGCCCCCCACTTCAACACGCAACTCCACCATCCCCGATGTTCCGCCGCGATTGACCACCACATCATTCATGGCGAACGCTTCGAATACCATCTCTTCGCCTCTCATCACGCGTGCATGCATGAGGGGCCTTGAGTCTTCCTCATATTCGCCGCGCAACATGGGGCCCAAGGTAGTCTGGTACGCTTCGAAGGGGATGTCGGTGATGAAGCCCAATCTGCCTTGATTGATGCCAATGAGCGGTACCCCATGGCGTGCCAGCCTACGTGCGATGCCTAGCATCGTGCCGTCCCCGCCGACCACCAGCCCCACGTCGCAAGTGGCCATTTCCTCCACTTGAATTGATTGAAATTCTGTAAGCCCAGTGTTCTGCGCTGTCTCTGCTTCCAGCAATACATCGCAGCCCAAGTTCGTCATGAAGTCAGCAATCTTCTCAAGGGCCAGCAAGCTACTCTCGGACATGCCTGGAGCCGCAGAGGGTTGGTATTTGCCGATGAGCGCGACACGACGGAATTTCAGAGTCATTTGGAAATTACATCATTAAAATCAAACCATGCTCGATGACCGTGCCAAGTTGTTGCTCAAAGCGCTGGTCGAGCGCTACATCGCAGACGGCCAGCCCGTAGGCTCACGCACGCTTTCTCGGGCCTCCGGGCTGGATTTGTCTCCTGCCACCATCCGCAATGTGATGGCGGACTTGGAAGAGTTGGGGCTTATTGCAAGTCCCCACACCTCGGCAGGGCGTGTACCTACAGCCCGAGGCTACCGCTTGTTCGTGGACACCATGTTGACGGTGCAGCGGGACGGGCTGGAGGCTCCGCAGTTGATGCCCGAGCAGCCGCAAAAAGTGATCGCGAATGCGGCTCATCTTCTGTCCAGTCTGTCTCAGTTTGTCGGTGTGGTCATGGCACCCCGCCGCAGTTCGGTATTTCGTCACATAGAGTTCTTGAGACTGTCAGAACGCCGGTTTTTGGTGATCATCGTTTCGCCTGAGGGCGATGTTCAAAATCGGGTCATCTTCACTGATGCCGACTATTCGCAATCCCAGCTTGTCGAAGCTGCCAACTTTCTCAACGCGCACTATGCAGGTTTGGAAATGGAGCAGGTCAGGGAGCGCTTGAAGTCGGAGGTGGATTTGTTGAGAGGCGAGATCGCCTCTTTGATGCAGGCTGCGGTCAACGTGAGTTCTGAGGCGTTATCGCAAGCCCAGGATGAAGTCGTGATTTCAGGGGAGCGGAATCTGCTGTCAGTGAGCGATTTTTCCAGTGACATGGGGAACCTTCGCCGGGCGTTTGATCTCTTCGAGCAAAAGACGCAAATCCTGCGCTTGCTCGATATCTCGAGCCAGGCCGAAGGCGTGCGCATCTACATTGGGGGCGAGAGTCAGGTGGTTCCTTTCGAGGAGCTGTCCGTGGTCAGCGCTCCTTATGAGGTCGATGGCAAAGTTGTCGGAACGTTGGGGGTGATCGGCCCGACGCGCATGCCGTACGACAAGATGATCCAGATCGTGGACATCACTTCCAAGCTGGTTTCCAACGCGCTCAGTTACCGCAAATAAACGCCTTACAATCCGTCGTCCTGAGAAGCAGGCTGGTTTGGGGCGTTAGCTCAGTTGGTTAGAGCAGAGGACTCATAATCCTTTGGTCGCGGGTTCAAGTCCCTCACGCCCTACCAAAAGGCCTGCTGCGAATGCTGCCCACTTTTTCATAAAAAGTGGCATTTTTCAAAAAATGCAGTCTGGCGTGTATTACAATCTTAGGCATGCGATGAAGCGGATGTCTTCGTTAAGATGACAAAAGCAAGTTGCATAAATTTTTAAAGTTCTAAAAATTTATGCTATAATTCAAAGCTTAGCGGCTGTAGCTCAGCTGGATAGAGTACTTGGCTACGAACCAAGGGGTCGTGGGTTCGATTCCTGCCAGCCGCACCAACAGGTAAGCCCTGATATCGAAAGGTATCAGGGCTTTTTCCTTTTCAGGCCTCGGGTGCCTGGCTCACGCGCTGCGTGAGTTTCTGCGTGACTTTCCCAAGCCACGCAGCCTTTCTAGCCGTTGACCACCCGCAGCAGGGTGGTCCTGTCGAAGGTCTCTTTCACCTTGTTGGCCATCTCCACCAGCCTGGCAATCGTTGCCGTGGCGTAGTGTTGCGGCATTCCCTCAATGGCGTGGCCCAGCAGCAACGCCCGATCCTCTTCCGGCACGCCAGCATCCCGCAAGCGCTGGCCGAAGGTGTGCCGCAGATCGTGAACGCGCATGCGCTCCAGCCCTGCGGCCGCCCTGGCGTTCTGAAATGCAGTGTTGTTCATCGTGGCGACGGGCTTGTAGTCCATCGCCGGGGCCAGGTGGTGGTTTTTGACCCTCTCCCGCCGGTAGGTGAACACAAAGTTCGGGTGCAGGCCCCTGCAGGCCTCCACTATGCTCCAGGCCACATCGTTCAGGATCAGCACGTGCGTGCGGTTGGTCTTGAACTCTGCAGGCGGAATCACAAACACACTGCGGCCCAGCTCGGGCACCGGCCGTTCCCACTCCCACCGCAGCCTGCACACGTTGGCGTCGCGTGCCCCCGTGCTCAGGGCAAACAGAACCATCCGCTGCAGGTGAATTGGCAGCCGCGGCAAAAGATTTGCCTGCTGCTGCCAGGTGATGGGGTAGGGCTGGCGCCTAGTGGCCTTCTCGTCCAGCATTTCGATCAGTGGCGCGGTCGCCAGCCACGGCTTGCCGTTGGTTCGCCACAGGCGGGCAGCTCGATTCATGATCGTGCGCGCCACCTCCAGCGTCCGGTTCACCGTGGAAGGCTTTACCTCGTCTTCGTCCAGTCGTTCATCAATGAAGGGCTGCAGGGAGTCATTGCAAATGTCCACCAGTGCCATGCTGCCGATATAGGGCAGCAGCAGGGCCACGTGATAGGCGACAGTCTCCAGCGAGCGCAATTTCTTGCGCTCGCTCTCGATCAGGTACTTTTGCGCAGCAGCTGCAAACAGCTGTTGATCGCCGCTTCGTAGTTGGTTTTCCCGCTCGGCGTCAAGCTCGGCCTGGCGCTGCCTGAGCCAGCTTTCTGCCTCGTCTTGGGAGACCTTCCCGAGGCGCTCGAAGATCCGCGAGCCCTTGTATTGCTTATCGACGCTCCGGCTGCCATCGCTGGCCAGCTGGATTCCTTTGGTCCTAGTTCGCATGAAATCGCTCCTTTCTCGGTGCGACCAGGGCGCCCACGAGACTCTTTATACCGGTTCGCCCACTCGTCCAGCTCCAGCCGGTCGAAGGCTTTGCCACGCTTGCCAATCGGGATCACTGTCAGGGAAGGCCGCACCTCGTCCGTGAACCTGTTGCGGTCCATGCCCAGATAGGCCGGCGCCTGGCCGGCGCGGATGAAGCGCGGCTGCATCATTCGGCTATCGCCTCCTTTGGTACGTTGAAGAAGCCCAGGCGCCCCTTGAACGGAACGAAAGGCAAGGTGCGGCCGTTGCGCAGGACGAACCCGTAGGAACCCTCCTGTTTCCACCGCGAGTTGTGCTCCGTCACGCAATCGACCACATCCGCCCAGCCGACAAGGCCGCCGCGCTCCAGCACCTCAAACGGGGGGATTTCGATATCGCGGGCCAGAATGCCCTCGTCGTAGAGGTAGGTCACCGTTTCGTCGTAGTAGCTGCGGGACATGGTGAGGCCCGCATGGATCAGCATGCGGCCCCGGAACACGGTCGGCCAGTCGCGGTTCTCGATGTCCTTGTGGCCGTTGACGATCAGCCAAGCCCAAGGCTGGCGGATGCTCAGCGCGGGGATCATTGGGCACCCCCTTCTGGCGCGCCCAGGGCGGGCCGAACCAGCCAGGTCCACACGCCGTAGAGGCTGCACACCGTAAAGACCAGCTGCTGCGCGAAAAGCGCCCATAGCGACTGATCCCAGCTGAACACCAGCCACCCCGCATTGCTGGCGAGGTAGGCCACGAACCCCCACCCGGCCAGGCGCGAACGTCCGGCCAGCAGCAGGGTGCCGATCACGCCCATCAGGGCGGCAGAGATCTCGATGTAAGGCAGGCCGTTCACTTCGCACCGCCTTTCTCTGCTGTCGCCACACATCCCAGATCCTGCGCTGTCGCCAGCCGCACCGTGGACATGGCGCTACGGCACCAGGTGTGCCCCAGCAGATCTGCGGCAGCCAGGCCAGCGCGGCGTGCGCCGTTGGTGTTCGCTGCGCCCACGTTCACCTGCCACCGCTTGGGCTTGCGCCGCGAACCGGCCTTGAACTCCACCACCCACTTTTTGTAATCCTTGTCCGCCCAGTAGGCGTTTGCTTGCTCTTGAGTTTGTAGCGTCATGTGCTTGCCCCTTCTTTGTCATAGACCGCCCGCAGGTGCATCTGGTACTCCGTCATGCTCTCCAGCAGCAACACGCGGCTGTCATCCACACCCTTGAATGGCAGGCCAGCTTCACGGCACGCCGCGCTGTAGGCCCTCAGCGCATCGCCTGCCTTGTCCAGTGCCACCGCCAGCTTCATCCCGGCCCTCTTCACCTGTGCCTCTTGTTTGGGTGTCATGCCGCACCGCCTTCCCTGGCTACCGCCAACGCAGCCACCATCGGCCGCACCCAGATCGGTGTGCTGCCCAGCACAAACGTCTCTCCGTTGCGCGCCAGCAGGATGGTCTGGCCCATCACCGTGCCGATCGCCTTTGCCGACTTGCGCGGCACCGCGTTGCCGATCGCCTCGCGCCAGCGCTGATCGCTTTCACCGTCCAGAACAAAGCGTTCGCCTCGGCTGGCTGGGCCGGTGGGGGCGAAATACTCTTCCGGGTCGATGAAGCTCTGCAGGCATGCCAGTTCCAGGGTGGTGAAGGGTCGGTGCCAAGTGCCGTCCCGCGCCTCGATGCGGCACACCAGCTTGTCGTTCGGGCCGGGCAGGGCCTCATTTCCGGGGGCAAAACCGGAAGCGGCGCGCGGATCCGCAACGCTCCACGGCCCGTTGTCATGGCATGCCGATGCACTCACGGCCCCGGCCGGGTCGTCGTAGCTCACAACGCCGTAGTGCCCGCCGGTCAGGTACGCATCGCCCTTGCCCCGCTGCATGTTGGGGCGTGGATCCGCCACCACGGCCGCGCCGTTCGCGTTGCCTGCAATCACGGCCCGGGTGTGTTCGCTCCAGGGCGTTACGTGGTATTTGCCATGCAGGCCTGCTGGATCCTCTCCACCGCGTGGATCTGCCACGGCTTGGCCTGTGCCATGCGCGCTGGTCACCGCGCGCGCAGCGCCCTCCCAGGACACGATGCGGAATTCGTTGGAGTGCTTGGCCGGGCCACCATGCCGTGGATCTGCCACGCTGTAGGCACCCTGCAGCGGCCCCGTTTGGCCAGGCACAGCGCCCGTGTGTTGGTCCCACTGCCGCACGCCCAGCGCCTGGCCATCCTTCCAGGCGGCAGACGGTGCAAAGCGCGGATCCGCAATGGCGAAATTGCCATTGCTCGGGCGCCCCTTGCCGGTGATGGTGCCGCAGTGTTTGCCCCAGTCCTGCACGCCCAGCATGCCGCTGTGCATGTCGGGCACGATCAGGAAGTCCCGCAGGTGCCCGTTCTCCACTGCCAGCTTGTTGAGGCTGCGCCAGTCGCTGCCCGCCTCCACAAAGGCCAGCCGCACCCAGGTTTTCCACTGCAACGCAGGTATGCGGTGCATGGGGCCGCCCACTGCGTCGCCTGGCAGTGGCACATGCTGCAGCACATCCCCCACGCTGCGCAGTCCGCGCTTTGGCGGCTCATACAGGAAGGGCGGCACCTTGCGCACCAGCCGTGCCACCAGCAGGAAGCGGCGGCGACTCTGCCCCAGCCCGTCGCCCAGCTCGCCGCAGTCGTGCGTCGTCTCGGCCGTGGCGTAGCCGTAGTGCTGCAGCATGCTCACGATCTGATCGAGCAGATGGCGCCCACGGGTTGCAATGCGCGGCACGTTCTCGAACACGATCAGCCCGGGCAAGTCGTCGCCGAAGGCTTCCAGCATCAGCCACACACCGCGCAGCGTCAGTTCGTTGAGCGCCTGATATTTCAGGGTCGAGGCATGCAGCGCAGGCAGCAGGCCAGAAAAGCCTTTGCATGGGGCCGACAGAAACACGATGTCCGGGAACTGCCATTGCGCTGCAGCGCGCACCGTGTCGGCCGTCGCCTCGCGCCAGCCCTCGGGCGGCATGTGCCCGTGCCATGCACGGTACTGCTCCAGGCTGAACAGATCCACGCAGGCCTGCGTCACACCGTTGAGGGTGTAGAAGTCCCGGCACGCCCGGGCGTCCACGTCGATGCCGCCCAGCAGCACCATGCGGCCCTTGATGGTGCCGATGGTCGGGTCTGCATCCTTGAAGCCAGCTGCGCCGCTGCCAGAGCCGCCGAACAGGTGGAAATGGGTTACTTCTTGCGGCTTCATGCTGCACCGCCCTTCTCCGCCTCAACGGCGGACGCATGAAACTTGGCCAAGTCGTCACTGTGCTGCTGCTCGGCCCAGGCCAAGCCCAATTTCCAAGCGGCGTCGTAGGAGTCGGCGTAGATCCACTCGGTGTAGTAATGCCCCCAGCCTGACCACCAGCCGGTGGGGCTGCGGTAGGTGCGCACCGGTGTGCCGAACTGCACGGCCACGCCATAAAAACCGGCGATGTTCAGCATTTCTCCAGTCTCATCGAGCGACTGGTCGTCGCCCTCGTCGTCAGCAACGCCCCGTTTTACATGGGCGGCCAGAGCCGAAATGCTCGGATGAATCCTTTGGCACTCCATCACATGCTCAAGAAACATACCCAAGGGCTCAAAGGAGTCCGCTCCGTCGAAGCCTTCGGTGCCCAACTGGCTGGCCAAGTCCACTATGTGAACGGCTCTGAGTTCTGCCTCAAAGGCCTGATTAGCGCGTTGGCGGTGTGCGGGGATGTTCGGGGCGCCCATTACAGACCCCCTTTCACGATGGCTGCGCGTCTCGCCGCACTGGCGGCACCGGCCGCGCTGCCTTCGATGGTGATGGATCCATACAAACGAGGCGCCAGGGTGGCGTTCACCTTGCCGTTGCGGTCCAGCACACGCGGCATGGAGCCCGGCAGCTTCATGGGCGCGCGGCCCACGTGAGCTGGTGCTGGGGTGGCGCTGGGCTTGTTCTCCCCTCGGGGGCGTACAGCTTGAAAGGCGTTCAGCACCTTTGGGGCTGCGTTCAGGGGTTGGTGTGTGTTACTCATATCAAAATTGATAGCTAATAGCGCTTATTGGTTAAAGGTTTGCAGTGGATATGGCTGTTATTCGTCGCCGTGTTCTCCTGCGGCTCGGCTCTTGAAATCCACGCCAGGGGGCGCGGCCCGGGTTGTTGGCCAGCAGCTGGTGCGGCCGGTGTTCAGGGGCGGATCTGCGCCGGGGCGGCGCCTACGTCTGCCGGTGGCTTCGAGGCGCACAAGGCGGCAGGCCACGGGGTCGGCCATCACGGCGTCGTAGTCGTTGGGCCAGTGGCGGAAGGCGTAGCGGATGCGCATGGACTCCCATGCGGCTCGCAGCTCTGCAGCGGTCGGGGTGGTCATGCGAGGGCCCCCCAGGTGTGCATGTGCATGTGGCTCGCACCGGGGCCGCAGGCCTCGGAGCTGGAGCGGATGACGTTCACCGGCTGCACGCCGAATACCTCGCGCACGGCGGGGGCGTAGCAGTGGCGCACGCCGTCGCGTTCCATGCTGTGCGCGCACAGCGTGCAGCCATGCAGGGGCGGCACAAGTTGGGCAAGGGCCTGCAGGTTCATGCCGCCCCCCTTTTTGCACGCTGGGGCAGCTGCAGCACCGTGGGCGCCTCGATGTCGAGGCACTGCTGGCGGCTTTCCGCCGTTGCCAGTTCTCGGGCCTTGGCGTCTGCCTTCGCCTTGGCCTGCATGGCCTTGAAGCGCTTGGCAATGTCGGTGTTGGCGGCGTTCGTGTAGCGGAACGTGCGCGCTGGGTCGAATAGCTTGTTTGTTGGCTCTACGCGGGTCACAGGCATGGTCTTTCCTCCGGTGGTTAGCGGTGGTTGCGTTGGGGGGCCTCGAACACCCAGCAGTGCACGGTTCGGCCTACGTCCAGGCCCGCTTCGGTGTCGTCTTTCTTGATGCGGATGGCGCTGTTGACGGTCTTCACATCCACAAAGCGGCGGGTCTTGCTGGTGCGTAAAACCTTTTTCAGTTCGCTCAGCACGGGCACCTGTTGGCGATGCATGGCGGCCCTTTCCACGAACTCGTTCAAGTTCACGGCGATCAGGGCCGGATCACGGCTGTGGTTGAGGTGGGGGCCTTCCCTCGGGCCAGTGGTGCCAGTCACTGGCAGCCAGTTGAGGTAGTCGAAGGACTCCCAGAACTCCTGCACCAGCGGGTGGTCTGCGCTGATCGAGGCCTGCCGCTCACGCGCCATGGCGACGATCTGGGCACGCACGGCCAGGTACTGCGGCTCGTCCATGCGCATCAGTTCGCGCATGGCGTTCACCATCACCAGCAGCTGCGCGTGGTTCTTGGCAATGCGCGGCTTGTGCACGCCGTCCTGTTGCAGCAGCCAGGCGGTGGCCTTGTCGGTTTCCTTGTTCAGCGACTCCAGCACCTTGTCTTCCAGGCGCAGGCAGGCCAGCAGAAACCCCGACAGGTTGGGGATCTCGTAGCCCTCCAGCTTTTTGGCGCTGTCGAACGTCTGCGGTGTGTGGCCCTTCGTGGTGAAGGTCATGTGGCAGATCCGTTCCATGATGGCCTGGCTGGCCTGCACCTGGTTGTTCTGGCTGATGACGATGGACGCCCGAAAGGGCGGGTCATACGTCTCATTGCCCCCGGTGCGCACGCCTGTGGTGCGCACGTTGCGGCCGTTGTAGGCGTCTTTCAGCTCGTCCCAGTCGAAGCTCTTCACGTGCGAACTGCCGCCGGTCTTGGTTTCCCGGTCGGACTCGATCAGCACGATGGGCAGGTTCGACACCTGGGTAAACGTGCGCATGCGGCCCGCTGCCGTGGACTTGCTGGGGTCAAACCCCTCATAGTCCCGGCCAAACAGCTTCCACAGGAACTGAATCAGCGTGGTCTTGCCGCTGCCCGGCTCGCCCACGATCTCCAAAAATGGGAAGCTCATTTGCTCGGCGCGGATCTGCTCGGCAAACAGGCTGCCGATCCAGTACGCCAGGGCCACATAGCCTTGGGGGCCGAAGGCGTTCCACAGGTGCACGGGCCAGGTTTTGTCTTGCGTCTCCCGGTCGGTGCTTATCTGCAGGGCGATGGACTTCTGCAGGCTCTTGATCGACAGCTTTCCGATCTCGAAATAGTCTTCGGAATTGGCCTCCAGCACCTGGCCGCCGTGCACCGCGTAGTTGCCCAGCAGGTAGGTCTTGTGGCTTGCGCTGTAGCCGATGTAATCGACCGTCTGCACCACCTTGATGTTGTCGAGCTGGCGCAGCAGCATGCGCTCCAGCTGCCCGCTGCTGCCGCTGTAGATCGCGCCGGGGGCCAGGTGCAGCAGCTGCTTTTTGAACTCGCTGGCAGTGGTCAGCTGGCCCGCTGTGAACGTGCCTTTGATGGCGGGGCCATCGTGTGGGTTGCTGATGGAAAAGTAATACCAGGCCTCTTGCGTAATTTCGTTGCGCTGGTAGTACAGAGCCTTGGGAACGCAATTGGCGATGGGCTGCAGCACGGTTGACGCCTCAAGCGCCTTGTCCCGAATCTCCGTTTCGGTCATGTACGGCGTTGGGCCGTCGCTGATGCCCTTTTCAATCTGATCTTTGGCCTTGCTATACGCAGCCAGATCCAGCTTGAACCAATACAGCCGGTTTGAAAACTCCAGCTCGAACTCGGTGCGGTTGGTCCTGTTGTAGATAAGCAGGGCCTTGTCCTGGGCCGAATCGGCCAGCAGCAATGCGCCCTGATACAGGTATTCCTCGCGGTCCTTTTCCTCCAGCTTGCCGCGCTGGTGCAGGTCGTTCCAGTCCAGCTTCTGGCCGCGTGGCTGCACGATTTGCGCGGCGCGCGCCACCCAGCCGTCATCCCGTGCCTTTTTCACATGCCGCAGCGTGTATTCGCGCCCGGCCTTGTCGCCGTCGAGGGCGAACACCAGCACAGGCTCTTTCACCTGTTTGCCCTCGCGCTGGATCTGCTCGCGGATGGCCTGCAGCTCTGCCGCCGGGTAGTTGTTGCAGCTCATCAAGGCCACGGCAGCCAAGCCATGGTGCGCCAGTGCAATGGCGTCAAAAATCCCCTCCACCAGCCACAGCTCTGTGGGCGGGGTGGGTGCGTCTGGCTGGTCGGGCCGGGGCGCTGCAAAGCTCAGCTCGGGCATTGCCCACCAGTGCCCGGCATAGCTCCCGCCATACTTGAAGTTGGCCTTCTTCTTGCCGAATCGGGCGGGCTTGTCGATCAGGCGTTCCCACCAGGTATCTGCCACCGCAAAGCGCACCGTGGCGGTGCCAGCACCGCGCCCCCGGTCTGCCCGTTGGTCGAAGTAGTGTTCTTGTGCGTACAGGCCACGGATCCGCGCCAGATCGAACCCGCGATGCTGGGTCAGGTAGGCGTCTGCGGCGGCGTTCGGGTTGCGCTGTTCTGGCGGCTTCGCTTCCTCGATCACTCGGGTGCGTTCGCTCCAGCTCTCGAACAGGTCGGTGTAGAGCTCCTTGGCGTGGGCCTCATAGCCGCAGTTGTTGAGACGCTCGCACCGCACCACCCAAGGGCTGGCGGCGTAGGTCCACAGCGAGCGTTTGCCGCAGCCTGGGCACGTGCCCTTGCGCAGGTGCTTTCCGTCTTGCGTCGGCTTGAACTGGTAGTCATCCTGCAGGCGCTGGCTGATCTGAGGGAGAAGATCGTCGTTGGGCATCAGCGCGCTCCCAGACGAATTGCGCAGACGTACCAGCCGAGGCCGTACAACTGCTCGACCCAATCGATTGCGGCCTGGCGGTTGGCAACGTTACGCACGGCCACACGGCGGCGGCGGTGGTGCATGTCCACGTGAGTGACTCGGTAGCTCATGCTCAGCCCTTTGCGACCTGCACCAGAACGCCAAAATCGTTCACCACCATCCGGCTAATGCTTGCGTGCCAGCGAAGCCCCTCCGAATCCTCGCGGCTGATGTGGGCATACCAGTACGGCCCGTCTCGTCGGTCCTGGCCGTCTTTGTTGGTGGTCTTCCGGTAGACGTTGTATTCAGCGCCCTGGTGATTGGCCTCGTAGCCGCCGTCCAACCAGTCAAGTGGCGTGAACGATGATCGCGAATCGGTTTTAAAAATGACCCCCAGTTCTGGGGCTTCTGCCTCTGCCTCCGCCACCAATGCGGCCGCCACAAGCGCCAATGGATCACGGGACACTTGGAGCCCATCCGGCAGGGTCATGGTCATCACGCCCCGCGCCAGATCAACGCGGACGATGCGCGCTTGCTTCGCTTCCTGTAGCAGCTGGAGCGCCTTATTGGGGGCTGTTCTCGGGTTTGTCATGGCGATCGCCTTTCTTTGGGGTGAGCGAATCCCGCGCGGCCTAAAAACAGGCCTCGCAGAACAAGGAAAAAGGGGAGGGGGCGGGCTAGCCGCTAGTCGCTGTCGAACAGGTCCAGCGTGCTGGGGCTGGCGTTGACAGGGGTGTGGTGGGCGACGTGGGCGCAGTCAAGCTGACGCTGCAGCAAGCTGCGCCGGACATGGCTCGAAAGCGGAAGATGAACGCCGGGGTTTGGTGTGCTCGACGGCGTCAGGCTGACCACGATTTCTTCCAGCGACTTGAAGTTGTGGCCGCACTCCCAGTTCGTGCAGCTGTAGGTGGTTTGGCGTGTCAGGGCCGTGATCGATTCTGAGGTGCGGATCGTGGCCGCCCAGCCGCAGTGTGGGCAGCTGATACGACGGCTCTCGCGTCTGATTCTTTTTTGCTGACTCATTTGGCAGAGTTCTCCCAGGACGGTTTCAAACCTGCCCCGCGCAGCAGCAAAGTGAACGTAGGTCATTTTTGACCTACCTTTCCTGCAACGCGGCGGGCAGCCTCGCCATGGGCATGCTCAAGCCACTGAATGAACGATCGCCGAACAAAATTCGTCAATGGACGCCCGTCTTCCTTTGCCAGATGACGAGTCAGCTCGTCATATTTATGTGGCAAGCGCAAACTAATTGGCGAACCGTGATTGATCTCATCGGCCGTGTCTGGTGCTTTCGCGCGTCTGGTCATTTATGATTGACTCGATGTGAGTCAACTTGAGTCGGCAGGACTCAAATTGACGTTGGTTGACTCAAGGTGACTCAATCATAGTCAATAAAAAATGACTCCGCAATACCCCTGGAGTAATTTAATTATGACCTTTGGCGAACGCTTGAAGGAAGAGCGCACGCGGCTGGGCCTCACCCAATCGCTGTTTGCAGCCCACGGCGGCGTGGTCAAGTTCACACAAATCAACTACGAAAAGGACGTGGCATCGCCCAGCGTGGACTACCTATACAAGCTGGAGAAGGTGGGCGTCGATATCGGCTATGTGTTGACGGGCGAGCGCACCGCACCCGCATCGATGAAACGTGATGAACTGGATCAGCGCACGGCGGAATTGGTCAAGCGATGGGGCCAATTGGGTGAGCCTGCGAAACACCTTGTGGAAACCACGGTGCAGCTGCTTCCCGCAGTGCAAGAATCTGGCGAAAAAGCCTAGTTCGTGTCGTCGCCAGCGTCCTGATCGGCTGCGGCCTTGGCATCGCCGCTGCCCTGCAGCTCAAGCTCCAGCGATGTGGTGAAGCCGCCGTCCCCCAGGGCGTGCTCCACGGTCTTCACCAACCAGTCGCTGCCGTCAATCTCGGGCTTGAAGCCCTGAACTGAGACCGGAGACTGCGGCATCAGAGCTGGGCGGCCCAGCGCCAGCGTAAGGCGCAGCGTTGCCGCCCCACGGTCTACGCGCTGCATTTCCGCACGCGCAGCGGCCAACGCGTCTTCTTCGCTCGCATAGGTGTCCTTGAGCACTTTCACATCCTCGTCGGTACCGGCCAGCACGCTTCGACGTTTGGCGCTGCCAGCGTCGTGCCAGTGCGCCCGAACGCCCGTGTAGGTGGTGCGTTCGGCCGTGTGGTAGTTGTGATGATCGCCACTTGCCCGGGTGATGGTCAGAGCCTCCAAGGCCTGGCCGCTGGCGTTTGTCCGTGAGTTGGTAGGTAGGAAAACCAGCGTGCCCTTTTTCACGGTGCACACCGCGTCATGCTGGCGAGCCAGGCGCGTGCAGAAGTGCAGATCGCTCTCATTGGTTTGGTCGATGTGCTGCACCTTGCGGCTCGCCAGCGCTGGGTCAATGCGCGCGGGCAAGTTGTTGCGCGCGGCAATGTCCCGCACCACCTGGCCCACGGTGGTGTCGTGCCAGCTGCCGCTCGCGCGGGTGCGCAGCGTCTTGGCCATATCCGCGCTGCGTGCGGTGATGTGGATCTGGTCAGGTGTGCCCTGATGCTCGGTCTCGTCAACGATGAACGTGCCCTTGTCCACCAGGCCGGTGCTCTCCCATCCAAGGCCCAGGGCAATGGTGGCCCCCTTTCTCGGGATCGCCATGCGCCCGTCTGAATCGTCCAGCGTGATCTCCAGCTGGTCGGCTTCGTCGCCCCGGCTCTCCCGCAGGCGTAGATCTATGAGGCGGCTCGAAAGCCGGGGGGTAATGTCCTGGCCGTTGACCACCAGGTGGTAATCCGGTTTTTGTGCGGTAGCTGTCACAGCATCCACCATTGCCAAAAGTCGTCGTTGTCGGCCTCGGGATTGCCGCTGGATCCGGCACCGCCTGCCGGGTCTGCCAAGTAGTCATCCACTCTTGCAAGCTCTAGGGTGAAGTCCACGCGTCGGGGGATGCCCTCGGCAATGAACACACTGCCGGTTTCTTGAACGCGTTGGATCACCCAGGCCCCGAATACCACCCCGGTGCCGCCCACCAGGGCGTAAGCCTTGCCTGCATCGGCCATGGCGCGAACATCGTCCAGGCTGCGTCGGTTCCCGCGAAATTCAGGCACCTGCAAGCCGGTGAGTGTGATGGTGTCTTCACCCACGCCAGTGAACTGCCGCGCGGGCCGCGCCCCCACCCGGCTGTTTGTCGGATGTCGCCACTCTGTGCTGCGCTGCAGCTCTTGGTAGGCCAGGGTATCCAATCCGAAAACAAACTGGCCCAAGGCCATCATGCTGCTCATGTGCGGTTACTCCATGTCGCTCATCTGGCTGTTGACCCTGCGGCGCTTGGCTGCCTCCATGCGCTCGATTTCCGCACGCACGGCTTGGGCGATAGCTTGCCCGTCCATGCCCTGGCTGGCGTGGATGGTGATCTGGTAGGTGCTTGCAGCTGCTGGCACTGCAGTGGCGGGCCCAGTGGGCCGGGCCAGTGCGGAACCCCCAGCCATTGCCATTGATGGCGGACTGGTGGCCGCTAGGCCTGCAGCTGCAGCCGATTCCAGTTGCCTCCCCTTCTGCATGCCAATCGCTGCAGCAGGTTGTGCCAGTGCCGAATCTGCAGCCACTGCCATTGGGGCGGCAGTGGTGGCCGCGAGGCTCACAGCTGCAGCTGCTGCCAAGTGCTGGCCCTTCTGCATGCCGATGGCGGCGCCCTCTGAGATCCAGCCGCCGTATTCCATGAACACGCGGCTAGGGCTATTGATGCCCAGCGTTTCCTTGAACGTGGCGGCCACTTCACCGGCAACGCCCACCACCGTGTCGCGCAGGGCGGCTAGGCGTGACGTGACGCCGTTGGCCAAGCCAGTGATCAGATCCGCCCCCGCTTGAAAGAACTGGTCTTTCAACGCCACCAGATCTGTCCACAAGGCGATGGCACCGCCCTTGATCTCATTCCAGCGCGTGTACCACATGGTTGCGGCCGTGGCCAGCAGCGACAGCGCCAAACCAAGAGGCGTCGCCATTAAGAAGCGGCCCATCACCATCAGGCCCCTTCCCAGCGCAAACACGTAGGGCAGGGCCATACGCCAGCCTGCGGCCAGCCATGTGGCCGCCCGGGCCAGCAGACCCATGCTGGCGCTGGCACCCCGCGACAGTGCAGAGAACAGGCCAAACGACATTCCCAGACGCGCAAACACAAACCGCAGTAACGCAGCCTTGGCCAAAAGAAGGCCCAGGGGTATTAGGATGGCGCCGCCAATGGACAGCACAGCCGCCAGCACCAGCGCGATACGACCCAACACGGCTACAAGCCCTTGATTGCGCTGCACCCATTCGTTTGTGGCGGTGCTGACTTCTCCAAACCAGTTCACCAACCCCTTGAGGTCGCTTTCCATGGCCTTGCCAATTGATGCCAGGGCGTTAGTGCCCGCCCCCTGCGCCGCTTCCATCACGTTTGAGAACGTGCCCAGCGACTCTTTCACCCGCTTCTGCAGATCGGCCTGGGCTTGCATCTTTTGCACGATGGCTTGGTAGCCTTCCATGCCCTGGGTCATCAACACCCCGAGAACCTGATGGGTTTCAGCATCGTCCCCGAAAAGCTGCTTTATGACACTTGTGCGCGTGATGTCCGACTTGATGCTTTTGATCTTTTCCAGCTGGCCGAAAAGGTGTTCGAGCCCAGCATAGTTGCCGTCCGCGTCCGTGAAGTTAAGGTTGAAGCCAGCGTTTTCGCTATCAAGAATGGCGTTTGTTTTGTCCAACTTCTTGGCGTCAAGCCCGGCATCGATCACCTTGCGGATGGCGTTGCCTGCGGATCCACCATCCTCCATCCCCGACTGGTTCATCATCACCAGCAAAGGCGACAAGCTAGTGGCCGCGTCTGCGCCTTTGACGCGCAGTTTCTCCAGCACTGACCCCATCTTGCTAAACCCACTGAGCATTTGCTGGTGATCTACACCCAGGTAGTAGGTGCGCTGGATCGTGTCCATGATGTCCATCATTTCGGACTCAGTGGCGCGCGTCGCATCTTGCATCTTGGCGGCAAAGCTAGCCGCCGCTGTCACCGGAATTTGAAGCTGTACGCCCAGATAGGCTGCCGCCTCTCCCGTACCACCCAGTACAGCCTGGGCGCTCATGCCCTCGCGGCGTAGGGTGGTCATCATGTTCAGAAAGTCCGCTGTGGTGCCGGGTAGTCGGTCGCCCAGCTTTTGCGCTAAGGCGTTGATCGCCTCGAACTCTGGCAGAACTGAACCGTCAGCAACCATCATGGACGCTTTAAGTTGCGTGCTGGCGGTCTCTTGCTGCGCATAGGCGTTTGCAACCACCTTCACGGGTTGGAGCGCTTTTTGGCCGGCGTACATCGCGGCCGCACCTCCCGCCGCCATGCCTGCACCCATGGCCGCCCCCTTCTTGGCAGATGCTTCCATTCGCTCCAATCGGGCCTGCGCCGCCCGCTTGCGCTCCATGGCTTTGGTAGTGCGGTCCACCGCTTCGGCCAGACGCTTCTCGTCTGCAGCTGCGTTGGTAATGCCCATACCCGCCAGGCCCTGCCTCATGCGCCGGGTTTGGTCGATCTGGCGCCCATAGGCCTGCGTGAGCTTGTTCACCGCGTCGTTGGCTGCGCGGTACTGCGGCCCCACGGCTTTAGCCGCGTCGCCGCCCTTCTTGAGTTCGGCCACCAGGGCCTGCTGCGACGTGCGCGCCGCATCAAGGCGGGCCTTGGTGTCTCGCAAGCCCTCTTGCATGCCCCGGTATTTTGCGACGGCGGCCTGCTGGCGCTCCAGGCCCCGCAGGGCCTTTTGTGCCTCGTCCAGATCCCGGCCCAGGGTACGAGCGCCTGAGCCTATGCGCTTGAGCGGCGCCGATACGCGGTCTGCCATGTCCAGCAGCACCTGCAGTTTGAGCTTGTCCATAGGTCAGGTGGGGGGTGGGTTCATTTGTTTGAAACGGTCCAGGGCCAGCGCTCGCCAGTTCATCAGCTCGCCCAGCTCCATGGGGTCCATGTCGGCCGGGCGCCAATGGAACACGGCCGCAATGTCGGCCATGGCTTCTTCTACTCGGTGAGGTACGCCGCCTCCCTCTGTGCCTCCTGGGCTTTCTCCAGCGTCGCCTGCGGTGCCAAAAAATTGACCACCTCTGTGGCGCAGGCGATCAGATCCACGGGCTCCATGCTTTCCACCTCGTGTTTGAGCAGTGGCGGCTCTGTAATGCGGGGCAGCAACACCATCACCGATTCGGCCCGCAGCATGAGCAGCTCGGCCAGATTGATGCCACGCAGCGCCCCCGCCTTGGGCTTGCGCAGGTGCAGCTGGGTGATGGTGGTGGCGCCGCGCGTGATGGGGCATTCCAGCGTGACGGTGGCGGCCGTGTTTGCCGGTGCTGCTGGGGCGGTGGTTTCGGGTTGGTTGTTCATGTCATGCAATCAAAAAAAGGCCGCTGCCCCGCGTTGGCTACAGGGCAGCGGCAAATGGCCTTCTCACAAAGGCCCCCCTGAAAAATTTGCCTTTACACGCCCAGCGCCGCGCGAACGGCGCTCAGGCGGTCTTCGCCGTGGACGATTTCGACCAGGTTCACCAGATCGATCTCCAGCACCTGTTCGCCGTCCACCGTCAGCTTGTAGTAGGTCAGCGTGTACTTGTAGGTCTGCTCGATCAGCTCGCCAGCTTTGGCGCTGCCGGGGTCCATTTCGGAAAGGCGCCCGCGCATGACTACTTCCACGGCCGTGCGCCCTTCGTCCTGCTCGCTCTGGATGGCTCCGGCAAACCGAAGCATCAGCGCGTCGTGCTTGCTTGCGCCCCATGTGCTCATGAGGCCCTTGATCCAGCCTGCGCCTTTCAGCTCGGCCTCCATCTTTTCCTGGCCCATGTCCAGATCGATGGGGCCGTTCATGCCGCCGCCCCGGTATTCCTCCATCTTGCGGGTGAGGGTGGGCAGGGTCACTTCGGGCATTTCGCCCATATAGTTGGTGCCATCCACAAAGGTGGCGAAGTGGGTAAGTTTGCGTGGCAGTCCCATGGCGGTGTGCTCCTAAAGTTGGGTGGTTATTGGCCGGTTGCCACGCGCAGCGCGAAGTCGGCGTAATACTTGTCCGTGATGCGCTGCTGAAAGCCCAGGTCTTCAAGGGGCGGCACGGGTGTGTAGTCGTAGTCAATCACCAGCTTGCCGCTCTTGAGGGTCTCGGTGGTGTTCACCTCGGTGTCAAACCAGGCCTTGCCGTCGAGGATGTAGCCCTGTGCCTTGAGCGAACGGAACCGCGCGTTGATGCCCTCGATGATGTCTTTCACCATGCTGGGGTGCAGCGGCTTGTCGATGAACTCGAAATGCCCTTCTGCCACCGTGTCGGCCAGCACGTGCGCGGTGCGGGTGGCAGTCTCGAACCGGAACAATTCTTCGGTGGAGCAGGTGCGGCTCCCCCACAGGCGGTAGCCCTGATAGTTGATAAGCGTGGTCACGTTGCCTTCGTTCAGCAGCGTGGTGTCGCTGGCAGGGTTCTGCAGGTCAAAGTACACATCTTTGGTGATACCCACCGGGCCGTTCAGGGGCACGTTCGACAGGCTCTTGTGCCAGCCTTGCTCTCGGTCGATCTTGGCGCGCAGGCCCATCGCATAGGCCACAGCGGGCACGGGCACTGCTGCGCTGGTCTTGGTGTCCCAGGCCCTGAAATCCGGCCAGATCACCATGGTTTCGCGCTTACCGAAGCTCTCCGCATAGGCCAGGGCCTGGCTCAAATCCTCCGCGCCATGTGCAGAAACGTAGGCCATTGCGCGCAGCTGCTCTGCTGCACTGGTGAGGGCGTCGGCTACCGGCTTGGTGTCCAGGCCAGGCGCACCCAGAATGCGGGGCTTCACGCCCAGTTTCTGCTGGGCAGTCAAAAGGGCCTGAATGCCCGTGCGGTTGCCGCCTGTGTTGGTGCCGATCACTAGGCTGGTCTGCGCGGCTTCGGCCGTCACAGCGTCTTCACCTTCGCCGCTGGCAACGCCCACCCCTACCCGTACCACAACCACCACGGGCCGGGCCTGCTCTGCGATGGCTCGCAGGGCTACGGGCAGGGTGCCATCCACGCCCGCTTTGTCCAGTGCTTTGGCGATGTTGGTGAACAGCACAGGGGTGTTCAACGGGAACGCGTCCGCGTCGGCCGTTGGACCTGTGGCAATGAGGCCGATAACGGCCGTCGAGACAATGCGCAGGGTGGTCGTTCCGGTGTTTACTTCCGAAACGCGCACTCCGTGGTGGTAGCCAGCGAGGGACATGGTGGAGCTTTCGTGGTGGGCTGATGAGCGATCTGCTGATGGTCACTCACTCGCGCGCGCAAAGCTACTGGTGGTGCCTGTGGGGCGCATTTGCACACGTACAAAAGCCCGCCGGGAGTCAGGCCGGGCGGGCTTTTGGGGCGCAGCGGTCGCCGCGCTGGTGCTGTCTCTTAGCTGCGCAGTGCTGGCGGTTGCTGCAGGCGCCGTTGCTCAGATTCGTAAGCCTTGCGGCAGTGGTTGGGATCAAAGAAAAACAGAGCGTCGATGAAAGCCGCAGTCCACCCCCACCAGCGGTGCCCCTTGGCTCGCATGCGGTGGGCGCGGCTGGATAACGTTTCGTCGGGGGCGCCCGCGAGCGCTGCATTCACCAGCTGGTCAACAGCAATCGCCACATTGAGCAGCCACGCTTTCATGGCAGTTCCTTCGGCTCGATGGGCGCGTCGAGAATGACTAGCGCCCGGCCTGGCTGCAGCAGCCCGGCAGCTTCCAGCGCTTGCACGCCAGTGCGGGTTTCGTCGTCGGCCAAGTCGATGTGCTGCGCCGCGTTCACCTTGGACAAGTAGCGGCGCACGGTTGCGGCCTCGCGTGTAGCGCCCATCGATGCCAGATCAATGTCGATGGCCTCGGCATCGGTGAAGCGCGACAGGAAGGCTTTGCGCGAGACGTTGCGCTCTGTGGTCTGCGCGGGTTGCGGCTCTGCCTCGAACGCTTGCGCGTTGGGGTTCCAGCGCTTGCCAATCAGTTCGGTGTCCAGCGATCCAATGGGCACCATGTATGGTGCTTCGACAGCTTCGTATAGCTGACTTACTGAGACCACCAAACCAGTGGCTTGATCGATTTGTGCGTAGAGATGGCTCATGAGTAGTACTCCACAACTTCCCAGGAAACGGGTGCCCCGGTGTATCTGTAGCCGTTCGTGCTGTCGTAGTACGAAATACACCCATAGACACGCAGCGTGGTCGCGTTCAGCAATGCCACCTGTTGCTGGTAAACGTTGTTGTAGCTGCCACCCATCACGGTGGCGCTCAAAAGGCTGACGGCGGTTTTGGATGGGACCACAGCGGCAATCGTCACGTCCGTGAATTCGGCCGCTGACAGCGACTTAGTTGTGACTCCCCTTTGAATGCTCTTGATTCCACGCGGCGCGGCGCTGATGGAATCCACCACGGCCTTGACGTTTGCCACGCTGTTGGACAGGCTGGAGAGCAAGGTTTCCACGGTCTTTGTCCATGGCTCCCAGTTGTCGGTGTCGGCGCTCGGGTCGGTGGCGCCTGCGCCTGCCACCTTGCGCACGTAGCGCTGCAGGTTGGCAGGGCTGCGCACTTCCCAGCCCTTGGGGTAAGTGCGGCCGGATACCCACAGCGGCGGTCCACCGCGCTGCAGTTCGGCCAGGATGATGGCGTCTAGGTTCATGGGTTGGTCTCCACCGCCGTTGCGCCGGTTACCCGGCCTTGGGCGTCATAGGTCAATGTCTCAGTGCGCAGCAGGCCACCGGCCACCGGGTATGCAACCGTGGCCACGCGGCCCTGCGCGTCGTATGTGTATGCGGTGACACGGTCAACACCACCCACCGTTGCTGTGACTGCGGCCACGCGCCCCTGGGCGTCGTAGCCGTACACCACGGCGGTGGGGCGGGCTGCGGTGTACTCCAGCAGCGCGGCGCGGGCGGCCAGGGCTTTGTCGGCAGCGTCCAGCGCGTCGTCGCGGCTGTCCATGTCCAGGCCCATCAGCTGCAGGGCGGTGTCGATCAGCTCCAGCGCGGTGCGCAGGCGGCCCACATCGTCGCGGCTGTCGTTCAGTCGGTTGGGCAGCGGCAGATTCAAAGCGGCTGTGCGCTCGTCTATCGGGTTGCCCAAGGTGCGGTAGGTATCCACCATGGCCGCCCCTTACAGCACCACGCCGCGCAGGTTGCGCACCTGCGGGCGGGCGGTGGTGCTGCCCGTAAGCGTCAGGCGCACGCGCGCGCCGTCACCAGCGTTGAAGTTCTGCAGCTGGTGCGTAATTTCGCGCACGCCCGCTGTATTTGTGCTGGCCGACAAGTAGGGCACGGGCACCCAAGGCGCCCCAGGCGCTGTGCCTTGCACATGCACCACCACGGCAGAGCCGCCGGGAATGTCGCCTTCATAGACCACCTTCACCGTGTTGCTGTCGTCGGCGGCCACCGTGCGTGTGATGTAGGTGCCCGTGCCTTGGATGGCCCCGGCCACCAGCTGCACACCGTTTTGCAGCACAGCGGCCAGTTTGGCGTCACCGCTGATACGGGCGCGCACTTGTACCTGGCCAGTGAACGGCGCAGCAAGCCACACCACCTGGCCATCCGTCAGGCGCACCACCTCATTGCCCATGGCCTCGGGGAACTGCACTTCAAACAGCAGGTTTGCGGCAGCGGATGGCCGCTCTGCAAAGCCCAGCACCATCAGATCGGTTGCGCCCACAAGGTCGGCGGTGCCCAGTTCAATCACGCGCTCTGTCTGCGTGTACTGCGCGCCCAGCAGCTGGAAACACAGGTCGCGGTCTTGATGGGTCGTCCATGTGCTGGCGTTGCTGGAACTGAGCAGCACGCCCACTTGGTAGGGCTGGCTGGTCACATAGCCTTGCACCGGGTCTTGCTTGCCCAGCTCTGCCACGGCCACGGCGGTGGTGGCGTCGTCGCACAGCACCACGATGGCGTATTCCCGGCGGGCCTGCAGCAAGGTGGGCGCCCAGGTGACGCGGGTGAAGCCGTTCAGGTTGATATCGGCAGCAGCCACCCGCGCCTCGATGATTACCGCCTGGGTGGGCACACCGTTGGAAGTCTCCCGAATCTGCACCACCACCGTGCCGCTCTTGGCGGTAAAGGGAATGTCCACGCCCGCGCATTGGGTCAGCTCATCCAGCACAAAGGTTTGTGCAAGCGGGTCGAAGTAGCCCTCATACAGCCAACGGCTGCAGGCGCTTTGGTTTTGCGTGGGGGTTGAGCCCGCACCACTGGGGCCGAACACGGCGCCTCCGGTGGAAATGGGCGCCGGGTAGGAGTACGCCCAAATCTCCGTTGTGACCTGTTGCTGTGTACGCAAAATGGCCGTGCCTTGGCCCATGAACGTCTGAGAGCCACGCGAGCCTAGCGGCCCCGTGAAATTCACGACGCGCGTACCCGCTGGCACCCCCTCGGGCACTACGAACGTGCCCGCCAGTTCGCCCTGGGCATTGGCCAACAGCGTGCCCCCCGCCAGCGGCGATGGCACCACGGCCAGGCCGTCAAAGGTCACAGCGCTCAGCCCCTCGCCCGGCCCCCAGCCTTTCAGGTCAAACCGCACGGTTGTGGGGCGCAGTGTCTCCAGCGCGCTGGAGGTCTCCGACAACACGCGCGACGTGTTCCAGGCTCCGGTATACCTGGCATCGGTGCCCGCGCCTGTATTCAGCCGCTCTGTGATGGATGAAGCCCATTGCGTTGTGACGGCGGTCCAGCGGTCCACGTTGGGCGTGAGCGTGACGGCTGCAGGGATGGGGTCGAACGCCATGTACGGGTTCACGTTCATGCTGCCGGTGCGCATGGTCTGCGCCAGCACCACGCGGTAGCCGTGGGCGGGTGCAATGCGCTCGGGCAGGCCCGCGCCCAGGTTGTGCACGGTGGGGATGATGGGCAGCTGCAGCGATCCGCGCACGATGGCAGCAGTTTGGGGCTGGCCCGCATCGCGCACGGCATCGCTCAGGAACGGATCGGCCAAGATGCCTTTTTTGATACCGCTGTCCAGGCCCTGGGCACTGGTGGCCAGCCGCAGTTCGGCCAGGTCGAGGATCACATTGTCCAGGCGTGCCTGCTCGCCAACTTGGCTGGCCATGGTCGGCCGCCTTACCGCGTCATTCACAACGCGGCGATCGGCGTCCCAGGTCTGGTACACGCTGGCGATGTTCAGCATGTCATCGGGCACCACGGGGGCGGTGGGCTTCCAGGGGCTGGAGATTCCGCGCAGCCATTCAAACGTGCCTTCACGGGTCAGGCACAGCCGATCAATACGGCGCAGCTGCTGTTGGTAGGTCACCAGCACCAAGGTTCCCACAATGGCGCCCTCTACCGTGAAGCCGCTCGGGTCCACGTTGGTGGGCACCACGTTGGCCACGTACTGGTAGGTCACGTCATAGCTGCTGCCGGGCGCTGGCTCGGCACCCGCTGGGCTCCAGTCCACTTGCCCCGCTGTCAGCTTGTAGTCGCTGTTGTCCTTTTTGAAGACGGTAGCGCCTTGCTTTACCTCTTCGATCTGAATCACGGTCGCGTCGGGCAGCGGATCGGCAGCACCTGAGAAGCCGCCATGCACCAGCGTCACTGTCCTGCGCGCAGTGATTCGCACCTGCGGAACGCCTTTGCACGGTGGGCGGCTGATGTTGATGCGCTGCGCGGCCACGGTGGTGGACTGGTGCGGCTCGCTGTCGATCAGCAGCAGGTCGGCCACGGTGGCAGACACTAGGCGGCGCCCGGCCTGCAGCTCAATGGGGTAGCCACCCACTCGGGCGCGGCCCTCGTCCACTGTAAACACCTGTTCGCCTGTGGGAAGGTCGGCGGCCTGCACCACGCTCAGGCCGCTCACGATGTAGTTGCCGCCTGTGCTGTCAACGTCGTACCGGGAGAGGGCTTGGGTTACAGCGTCGAGGTTTGGCGGCGCTTCCTTGGCGCGCAAGTAGCCGTTCTCTACCGTGTAGACCGGGAAGAAGTCACCGGCCTGGCCGTCGCCCTCGCAGCCCCATGTGGGGGTGACCTTGATGCGCCAGGCGCCGGACTGCTGAAAAGACGGCGTGCCGGTTGCCGGGTTGAGCAAGCTGGGGTCTTCCAGCTCTGTAACGGTGGTGGTGAGCAGATAGACGCCGATGGCAACTACGCCCACGGTTGGAACATTGAACGCAGCCGGGGGCACTCCGCGCACAGCGCCCTTGAGGTAGAGGGCGCCCGCTTCGGCCTGAACTGCCCCGGTGTCGGGGTTGACAATGCAGCGGGCATCGCGGATCACGTCGCCGTCACGGAACAGCACATCGGAAATTGAGCGCAGGCGGTGGGTAAGCCCGGCCTGCACTTCGTTCAGTTCCGCAGACTGGAGCACGCGATCCTGGCGGAACGCGATGGAGTCAAAGTTCTTTTCCGGGTCGAACCGGTTGTGGATGGTGTTGGTGCTCATGGTGGGGCAGCTCAGAAGGGCAAAACGAATTCCTGCACCTGGCGCACGCCAGCATTGCGGGTGAACTTGGGCAGGCGCTCCAGGCAATAGAGGTCGCCGGGGGTCTCCACCTGGGCGGCGGTGAAGTAGCGCTGACCAGGCGGCAGGCCAGCCACCACCGTGCCGCCCACAAAAATGCCCAGCTCGCGCACGGTTTCGCCTGCAGCGTCGGCAAAGTCGAAGGTCCAGCGAACGTGCAGCCACTTGGTGGGCGTGGCGCTGATGGTGTAGCGGCTGGCGTCGGGCAGCTCGATCTCTCCCGCCGGGTCCGGCTGTACGTACTGCACGGCAGTGACCAGGCGGCGGCCGATCTCGTCCACAAGCGCTGCGGCGTTGGTGGGCTCGGGCTCTGGCGCTGCATCCCACGCGGGAAGGCCACGGCCCCAGGCCAGGTAGATGGATTGCGCGGCAATGGCGCGGGCCAGGGCTGTGCGCCCTCGATCTTGCAAAACTGCCATGGTCAGGTTTCCTCAGAAGAAATAAGCCAGAAAACGGGCTCCCACGGGCCGCCGTGGGCCTGGCCCCAAGGGCCGCCCCAGTGGGGTGCGGGGTGAATTGGCACGGGCAGGGCCTGCGCTTGGGCGTCGGTACCGGCCCCCACGGGTGCGGGGGCGATCCATGGCACGGCGCTGGATGCGTCGCGGCGCTGCAGCAGCTGGCCGCCGCCTGGCTGCGGTGCGTTGCAGGTGCCACTGAAAAGCTCCATCACCCCACCGGACAACCCGGCCAGGACGTGCGAATCAAGGCGCCAGGCGTCAAGCACCGGCATGTCGTCATAGCGGGATGTGGACACGCGCACTTGTGTCTGCGCCCCAGTTCCGCCTTGGGTCTGGGCGCTGGGCAGCGTGCCGCCAGTGCGATCACCAAACGAAACCACCAGATCAGAGCCACCGGGCACGCCGCTGTAGCCATCAAGCATTCCAGCGTCCAGGGCTGGGCCACGGTCCAGAACGATCGGGCGCACGTCATAGCCATGGAACACACGGTAGAAGTGCACGTGGGCGGGAAGGCTGGCGCGCACTAGGTGGGCCACGGCAGCCAGTTGGTCGGCCTGCAGCGGCTGGCCCACGTCGATGTGCAGCCAGGCGCCATCCTCATCAATGACCACGCTGTGAAACCCCAGCCAGCCCAAGGCACGGCGCAGGCTTGCGGCATTGCCGCGCTCCATGAGCCATGGCAAGGCCTCGGCCAGCAACGCTTCCATGGTGGGGAAGTAGGGTGCGAACTGGGCCACCTGCCACTGCACCGCAAGCCAGGGCTGAAACTGTGGATCCGCGCGAATGCTGGCGGGTTCGATCGCGTCGGCCATGCGGCCCCACGCGGGCATGGTTTGATCCACCGCGCGTTCTAGGTCGGTGGACTGCGGCGGCAGGATGTGGTGGACCATGGTTACATCACCCCGGCATCGATCAGCTGCACAGTGCCCAGCGTTGGAAACTGATCGTTGAACAGCGTGGTGGTTGCAGGGGGCGCATCGTTGCCCACAAAGTCCACGGCGGCCACGCCATCGGCATGCAGCAATGTGGTGATCCAGCTGCGAGCCACGCTGCGGCCCAGTGCTGCCCGCTCTGCAAACGCGGTAGCCAGCCGCTGCTGCAGCTTTGCGAGCAGATCCGGCGAAGCGTTAGCGGTGCGCCAGATCCGCGCCTGTATGTTCACCGGGTGAGGTGTGGCCGTGCCCACGGTGACCTCTACGCCCAGCATGCGGGCGTTATCAGCGTTCAGGGCTGCAGCAACGTCCACGGGGGTCTGTGCGCTCTCGGCTTGCAGCCACAGCACCACATGCACGTAGCCGGGGCGCGGCTGGATGGCATAGGCGGCGCGCACGTTGGCGCTAGCCGTCATGGCTACCATTTCGTAGTGCTCGCGTGTGCCTTGGCCTGCGAGTGCCGCTATGCGCAGCTGGATCCGCAGGCGCAGGCGGTCGTCGTTCTCGCCCGCCATGCGGGAGATCCCGAACAAGGCGCCCAGGTGGTCCAGGTCGGCGCCGGTCGCAAATGCCAGTAGGTGGGCGCGGGCGGCATCGTTCACCCGTGCACGGAAAAGCAGCTCGCGGAACGCGAACGACTCCAGCAGCTTGACCAGCGGCTCAGATTCCAGGTCCAGCACCGTGGCCGCCTCTGGGTAGCGCTCCTGTAGATCGGCCTTGATTTCGGCCACGATGGCCTCGAAGTCGAGCAGCTCAACCGCGGCGGGGGCTGGCAGGGCGTTGGTATCCAGAATGCCGCTCACGCTGCACCTCCGGTTGGCACAGTGAGGCTCAGCGCCTGTGGTTGAGCAGCTGCACGACTCAGGTAGCTGCCGTACACGGTGACAAGCGCGCGCCCGGGGGTGGATGCCTCGCGCTCGATCTCGATGTTCGAAACGGCCAAACGAGGCTCCCAGCGCATCAGCGCGCTGGCTGCAGCCGACAGCAGGCGCAACTGGGTGATTCGGTTGTCGGGCTGATCCACCAACATGGGCACCTGGCTACCGTATTCGTGGCGCATCACGCGTGAGCCGATAGGGGTGGTGAGGATGTCCCCCACACTTTGGCGCAGGTGGGCCAGTTCACCGATGGCCTTGCCGGTGGTGCGGTCCATCATGTTGGGGCCCCTGTGTTGTCGCCGCCAACGCGCACGCCCCCGTGGACGTGGTTAACCAGGCTGATGCCTTTGGCCACGATGTCCACGTTCGAGGTGATCCGGTCAGGCCCGATGGTTAGGACTGCGCCGCCCCCGGTGATCGTCACAGCGGAACCCTGCATGTGCACGCTGGTGTTCGGCGTGCTCAGGGTGATGGACTCCATGCAGTACGCCGTCAGCGCGCCGCGCAGCCACTCGAAATAGTTGTCTTCGTCCCAGTCGGTGCGGTCGCAGGCGGCTTGCTCACTACCCTGTGGCATGGCGTCGCTGTACAGACCCAGCAGCACCACGGCCTGGGCCAGGTCGCCGCCGGGCGCCAGCACGGTGCACTGTTCGCCTACAACAGCTGGATTCCAAGTTCGGCCACCTGCAACGCCACCAGCGCGCAGTGCGATCCAGGGCAGCCAGTCTGTGGTGTTGTCGCCCGTCTTGACGCGAACGCGGGCAGGTGCGGCCAGGCGCACGGCGGCCACCGTGCCTTTGCGCACGATGTTTTCCATGCGCCGCTGGGTTTCATACGGGCTTTCGGGTTGTGGGGTGGGCGAATCCATCCACTGATGGTGTCCGCGCGCGCGTGATAGCGCCAGCGCTTAGGCGTGTGGCAGGCGCCTGCACATGGTCAGCCCTGCAGGTGCTTCATCAGCAGCTGGGTGATGGCCTGCAGATCGGCGTCGGATATGCCCAGCAGCGGGCGCGCGGGGTAGTCGTACTGCGGCGGATCCGGGTGGTTCACAGCGTCGGTTTCGCCGTAGTGGTGCACGCGCGCAATGCGCTGCACGCGGTCGGCAAACGATACGGTGGCCTCGCTTGGTGTGGCTTGAGCGCGCAGGTATTTGGCGGCGGCCAGGCCGCGCATCATGGGGCCTGTCTTGGTGCCCCGCAGGGTCTTGGCGGGCGTTTTGCGCAGCTCCCAGGCGGTACCGTCCGGCCCCTGCTGGGCTCGCATGTTCTTTTGCTGACTGCGCCGCAGCTGCCGGGCCACGTTCAATGCCAGGCGCTGCTGCTCTACTGGGGAAAGGCGCTGCAGAAGCGCGCCCGCCCAGTTTTCCAGCGCCTGCATCGATGTCGCGCCACTCATGGGCTAAACCAGGCCTTTGCGGGTGGCGGTGTCAGATCCCAAGCGGCCAGCATCCGTTCGTCGCGCAGCCACAGCTCCCAGTGTTCTGGCTTGCACACCGTGCCGATGTGGCAAGGCTCTTCTGGGTGTTCCACCACCAGGCGGTGGGGGGCGTCTGGTGGGGCGGTTGGATCCGGCTTGACTATGGCCCGCTCGGTCAGCTGCAGCTCGATACCAAAATCCATCGTCGTGGTTGTCAGCGGCTCCACCCTGAACTTGATGGCATTGGCCCAGCGTTCGGGGTTGTCCATCTGTTCGGACTGGTTCCGCTTCATCCACGCAATGATGGGCACGATCACCGCGTCAGCATGCCCGTCGTAGTCAAGCACGATCACCCGGGCCGTGTACCGCCACTCGAATGACAGGCTGGTGGTTCCCGTGCTCACCACGGTGCCGTTTTCCGCCAGCACGATCAGGCGCTTTGGATCCCTGGCGAGATCTGGCAGGCACTGTGTGAGCAGTGCTTTCAAGCTATTGAGTTTGAGCATTTGCAGCCTCGATCATTGCGCGGGCGCTGTCGTAGGCGCGTTCGCAGGCCTGGCCACGGGCGCGGGCGGTATCAGCAATGTGCGCCAGCTCTCCCGCTCTGTCGTCAGCACGTCGCTGCAGCTCGGCAAGCAGCTCGGCGGGGCCGGTGTCTGGCGCGCACTGGCCGGAAGCGGCGCGAGCCTGGGCGGCGGCACGGTGCTGGGTGAGGTAGTCGGCAAGCTCGCGCTGCAGCCGGTTGCGAGCCAGATCAGCGCGAGCGCTGCCAGCACCAGCAGCAGCAAGGGCGACCTGTGCATCTTCGTGGATTTGGGCGACTTCATCACGGTGGGTGTCTCCAAGTTTTCGATACCGTTCCGATGTAGTGAGCGCAGCCCGCGCGGCGGTTGCACGCTCGGCATGCAGGGTGCGTTCTGCATGGGCGGTTTCCAGCCGTGCTTCGGCCAGTCGGATGCTCTGCATGGCCAATGCGAAGCCAAGGCCCAGCCCAAGGGCGAGCGCTGTGTATTTCCAGACGTTGGCTCGTAGGGTGGTGAGCATGTCAGCAGATCCCGTGCGGGTGGCCGCCGCAGAATGTGAAATAGGCAGCCACCAGCGCAGCGGCTGCAATCAGCACCAGCACCAGCGCCGCAACAGCCAGGGCCTTGAAGATTTTTTTCATTGCATCGCCATGCAGTCTGCATGCCTCTTTTGCTGGCGGGTCCATACGCCCTTGCAGCCCTTCGGCCCCCAGTTTTGCGGCAGGCGGCAATCCCGGCCGTTCTGAAACCGCCACGCTGGCAGGGCCTGGCAGGCACGCACGTATTCCCCGGCCAGCAGGTGGCGGCGCATGGAGCTGGTTCGCCAGTTGTCGATGCCGTATTGGCCGACAAAGTCCAGATACAGGTCATATTCGCCCGGGTACAGCGACACGCCGGGCAAGCTGGCCTTGAACCGTGCTTCTTCCTCGCTGTGCAGGTTGCGCGCCAGCTGCTGCGCCCGCTCGCGCGTGATGGGGGCATCTGACAGGCGCACGGGCGTGCCGTCTTCGTAGCGGGTGGACCCGTGGCCGATGGTTGGCACGTCGCCTGCGGTGGGCACGTAGGGGTGATGCACCACTGCGCCATCGGCTCGCACGCTGGTGGGGCCGTCGCCTTCTTCTTGCTGCCATGCCGCAAAGCCTGCAGCCGACAGGGTGAGGGCGGCTACGGCAATGCGCGCAATGGCCTGTTTCGTGGTCATCGCTTACCCCCCTTGGTGGGTTTGATCCAGTCGTACACCCAGAGCAGGCCGACTACCAACAGGATGAAGGGCGCAAGCGGCCATATCCACCACTTGTTCCAGTTCCCGTCCATCAGTCGGCCTTCACTTCAACGCCCTGTGCAGCACGGTGCCAGCGCCATGCCAGCCAGCCGATCTGCATCAGCAGATAAACGATGGTCAGGGCCGCCACTGTGTGGTTGATGGTCCAGCCTTCCGCAATGGATTTCCCCAAAACCACCAGCGGGGGGGTAGCTTTGGCGCCCTCGGTCAGCGCGTCCTTGATTACTTCTCTTGCCATGGGTCAATCCCAAAGTTGAATGAGTTTGCGAGGGGCCACGGGCGCGGCCACCAGCTTGACGGATTCACCAGCACCCAGCCCAGCGGCGCGCTTGGCAAGGCCTGGCGTTGCGGCCAGCGTGGCCTCCACCGTGCCAGCGGTGCGGCCCAGATGGCGATGGCACAGGCCTGCCAGCGTGTCGTGCTCATGCGCGCGCACGGTGGTGGTGGGGGGTGTGGCGCTTGCCATGGGCTAGATCAGCTCGATGGTGCTGCGCGCAATGCCCAGCATGTCGCTGATAGCCCACCGCTGGCGGCGGCGGTGTTCATCCATCTGCACCTGCAGGGATTCCAGCACCCGGGCTTCCTTCCCCATACCAGCGGGCAGGGTGTCCTGGGCGCGGTTGGCTTCTGCCAGGTCGGCCTGCAGGCACGCATGGACGGCCCGCCGGTAGCGCAGCACCTGTGCCGATTCGCCGCCTACCTGCGGGGCAGGCACATCAGCCAGGGCCGCATACCCCCAGCGCGTGCGCTGTTCGGTGGCCCAGGCCTGCAGTTCGCCATTCACGGTCAGCATTGCTGCCTGCAGCGCGGGAATCAGCCTGGCAGTCGTGACGGTGCCATCCAGAAGGCACGCGGCGCGCACTTCGGTGGGGTCCATATCAGGCATCCACCCATCGTTTTGAACGGCGGGTTCTGCGGCTGGCTTGGGTGGGTTGATCGTTGCGACAAATGACATGATGGGGAATCAGGTTGGCGGTGGTCGGGGGCCTTGCAGGTGTTGCTGCACCGGGGTGCTGGCACTTGCGCGGCCCCCGAGCCGCCAGGGTGCGGGGTACGCTCTTTGGGGATGGCCGGGTTCAGGCGCTGGCGCCCTTGTCCGGCCCTCCATCGTTGGGGGTGGAGTCAGCTTTTTTGATCTGATCCACGGCGCGCTCCAGGCGCTCGATATCCTTTTTCACGCCCACCTTGTCGTTCAGTTCCATGGCGCGGCGCAGGTGCTTCAATGCGATACCGGCAACGTCTGGCGGCAGATCCTTGGGGTCGGCGTCGTTCGTGCTGGTCTTGCCCATGCAGGCCCAGCCGATGGCCTTGTGCAGCTTTGCCCGGGCCTGGTCGTGCGCGTCATGGTCCTGGGTGAGCATGTCCACCTTGGCGAGGTAGGCCAGCGCGTCGGGGCCGGTCAACTTGCCAGCAATGGCGGCTTCGCTCACTTCGTCCAGTAGCAAGGTGGGCAGCGTGCGCTGGTATTGGTCTGGCAGGGCCACGGCGTGGCGCAGCGCGTATTCCGCAAGGGCGAGCGCCTGCGCGAAGTTGCCCACGTCGATGTGCCACACCAGCAGGGTTCCTACCACCACATCCTGGCCGCCAGCGTCGGCCTGCAGCACCCCGTCAAGGTACGCTTCAAAGTCGCCCAGCATGGTGCGCTTGGCTTCGATCTTGCGTTCCACCGATTGGATATTTTTCAGCGTGCGCACGTGGGCGTACAGCTGGGCTTTCATCAGTTCGTAGGCGGTGCCGGTGGGCTCGCCGTGTGGATCTTCGGCGCCAGTGGCGGCGGCCACAGCGGCCAGCACCATGAGCCGGTGCCGTTGTGCTGGTGTTTGACGCATAGGGCTTTCTCACAGGTTGGGCCGCCGCGCAGGTGGCAGGCGGCCCAGGGTTTCAGATGGCGATCAGGTCAGGCGGTACCGGCTCAGGGGGCCGGTGCGTCCAACACTTCGATGTTTTCCACCAGGGCGCACAGGCCGTAGTCTTCGATCACGTAGGCGTCATTGCTGGATTCGTAGAACTCCACGCGGTCTTTCTCGGGCTTGTCCACCACGGCACGGCGGCGGGCGCCGTCTTGGTAGTAGATGGACAGGTTGTCCAGGCGCGTTACCAGAACTTTGCCCGCCGGGAAGTGGGGCGCCACCATGGCCTGCAACCCGCCCAGGCGGCGCTGGCTGATGACGATGTCAGCGGCCAGGCGCTCCGTGGGTGCATCGTTGTCGGCCACCAGCGGATACAGCTTGTCGTGCATGAGGTCGCGCCCCACGATGGCTACCAGAAGCGGGTCTTCTGCAAACCACGGATCCAGCAGCGACTTGTAAGCGTCGTAGACCAGCGCATCGAGGTTCTTGTAGTCGGCGTCCGCGTGGGTGCCGTAGCTCACCTTGTTGGCGACAGCGCCCTGCACCATGACACGGGCAGCGGCATTGGCGCGCAGCTTCTGCAGCCAGCCGATATTCACGTCCTGCAGCAGCGGGTTCGCGGCGCGGTTGGTGGTGGCTGCTGCGCTGGTGCCGTTGAAACCAATCATGATGCGATCCAGCGCGCAGCGCTGCAGGACCGAATCACGCACGCGGTTCTGGAAGTCCGGGAACTTGGCCCAGGCGTCCAGGGTGGCATAGCGCAGGTGCGTGTCGTAGTTGGTTTGCTTGCAGGCGTAGCCATCGTCGGCCATCGAAGTGGCGTCTTGCGTGCTGCGTGTGCCCGCGCCGCTGGTGTCGGTGCGGCTGGCGATGGTGCCGGACACGCCCAGGCCCAGCTTTTCACCGGTCTGTTCGGTCACGCCGATGATGTTGATGCGCTTCAGGAACTCGCTTGATTCCTGAATGCGGGTTTCCAGCTTCTGCTGCACGCTGGGTGCAGCTGCGAACTTCTGGGTTGCGCTGGGCACGCCGTTCAGTTTCGCTTGGTTGTCCAGGTAGCCGTTAAATGCCAGGCGGGTAGTGGTACGCATGTGAAGTACTCTCGGGTAGTGAATCGGTGGTGGGGTGCGGTTGCTCAGCAGTCAGCCATCACGGCGCCGCTGCCGCCTGTGGCTTCGGGACGGCTCGCCCCGCCGGGCGTGTTGTTGAGCTTCTTCACCGTCTCGGTGAAGTCCTCCTGCAGCTTGTTGAACTTCGCGGTCAGATCGCTCAGCGCAGTGGCGTCTTTGGCCTGCTGTTCAGCAAAGGCCTTCATCACCGTGGTGGCCTGCGTCAGTGCTGCCTGCACGTTGGCATCCACCACACCAGCGCTGTGCTGCACCGGCTTGGGGTCCGCTGGTGGCTGGGTGCCGGTAATCTTTTCCAGCGTCTTGCTGAACATGGCGACGACTGCGGCCAGTGCGCCGCTTTCGCCTGCCGGTGCCGCGTCTTCAAACTCCAGCTCCAGGGGCACCGCTTCGCTGAACAGCGCTGCCTTGTCGGTCTTGCGGGCGGCCAGGGGGTTGGCGCTGGCGCCTGCGGCAAACGCCAGCATCTCGGTGCCCAGGCTGGCGGGGCTGTCCGTCACGGCCAGGCCGGACAGGTAGGCTTCGCCGCTGTCGGCAAACTCGGGGTGGACTTCGATGGACGTGTAGAGCTTCTGCTTTTTCTTGTTCAGCTCCACCAGGGCGGGCAGCGGCTCGATCTGTGCGAACAGCGCGCGCTTGCCGTCTTCAACCGTGCGGGCTTCAACCGCGATCACGTCGCCCAAAGCATCGAACGGGCCGCCGGGAACGGTGCCCCGGTAGTGCTCCAGCCAAACGCGGGCACCGTACTTTGTACGGTCGAAGTTCTTGCCCATCTGATCGATCCAGCTGCGTTCGATCTTGCGGCCGTCAGTAGTGGCGCCCTCGGTTGCCACGCGGAAAAATTTCGACTTGCTTGCCATGTTGGTGGGTCCGGTAGTTGGTTGCTAAATGGCCCACACGTTGCGGTTTGCGGGCAGGTGTGTATGGTTGCCCGGCCCCTGTGCTGCGGCAATCGCTTTGCCCTGTGGCTGCGCTTTGCACAGTGCTAAGGGGGTGCGCGCGCGCGGGGGGCGCCCTACGCTCCATGGCTTATGACTGCCACCACGGCCGCCTCGGGCGCCCACGCCAATCCATTTCCGTTTCCCGCTGATGTCCGCTCTGCCGGTTCTGACCCGGCGGGCGCGCAGCTGCTCAGCGATCTGGTGGACGGGGGCGCAGGGTCACGCAGGCATGCCCGCGCCCTGTACTGGATGGGCTGGCGAATCACCCACATCGCCGATTACCTGGGCGTGCCCCGCACCACGCTGCATGAATGGGCGAAGGCGGAAAAGTGGGCAGAGGCGAAGCCCTTGGAACGGGTGGAAGGCACGCTGGAAGCCCGGCTGTGTGCGCTTATCAACAAGGACGGAAAGACGGGCGGCGATTTCAAGGAGATCGACCTACTGGGCCGCCAGATCGAGCGTATGGCCCGGGTGCACCACTACGAAAAGACTGGCAAGGAATCGGACCTGAACCCGGAGATCCGCAAGCGCAACGATGGACCCAAGAAGCGGCCAGAGCGCAACCACTTCACCGAAGACCAGGTGGAAAAGCTGAAAGCGGCGTTCCTTGATGAGCTGTTCGGCTATCAGCTGACGTGGTGGCAAAACATCCTGCAACGAACGCGGGCCATTCTGAAAAGCCGCCAGATCGGTGCCACGTTCTACTTTGCGCGCGAGGCCTTGATAGATGCGCTGGAGACGGGGCGCAACCAGATTTTTCTATCTGCGAGCAAGGCCCAGGCCCACGTCTTCAAGCAATACATCCGGTCGTTTGCCCACCAAGTGTGCGATGTGGAGCTGGCTGGTGATCCCATCGTGTTGAGCAATGGCGCGGAACTGCACTTCCTGGGCACTAGCGCCCGCACTGCACAGAGTTACCACGGGAATCTCTACTTCGATGAGTTCTTTTGGACCCACAATTTCACGGAGCTGAACAAGGTTGCCAGCGGCATGTCCATGCACAAGAAGTGGCGCAAAACCTACTTCTCCACGCCCAGCAGCATCCAGCACCAGGCGTATGAGTTTTGGAGCGGCGAGCGGATCAACCGCAAGCGCTCCAAGGCTGACCGCATCGAAATCGACATCACCCACGACAGGCTGGCCAGGGGCTTCACTGGCGAGGACAAGATCTGGCGCCAGATCGTCACGATCTTGGATGCAGAGGCGGGCGGCTGCGATCTTTTCGACTTGGACGAACTTCGCTTTGAGTACAGCGACGAGGAGTTCGACAACCTGCTGATGTGCGGGTTCGTGGACGAGTCGTTTTCTTCGTTTCCCCTGGCCGAACTGCTGCGCTGTCACGTGGACAGCTGGGAAGCGTGGACCGACTGGAAGCCGCACACCCAGCGCCCGCTGGCGTGGAAGCCGGTATGGGTTGGCTATGACCCCAGCCACACGGGGGACGCGGCGGGCCTGGTGGTACTGGCGCCGCCAGAGCAGCCGGGCGGGAAATTTCGGGTGCTTGAGCGCATGCAGTTCAAGGGCGCCGATTTCGAGGCGCAGGCCGAAGCGATCAAGAAGGTGACCCTTCGCTACAACGTGGCAAACATCGTGATCGATACCACCGGCCTGGGCGAAGGGGTGTTCCAGATCGTGAAGCAGTTTTTCCCGGCCGTGCGTGGCCTGCGCTACTCGGCGGATTCCAAGGCGCGCCTTGTGTTGAAGGCTCAGAGCGTTATTCGTGCGGGTCGCCTGCAGTTTGACGCGGGCGACGTGGATCTGCAGCGCAGCTTCATGGCAATCAAACGCGAGGTGACGGGCAGCGGTCGCGGCGTGACCTACGCGGCCGGGCGCAGCAATGACGCGGGCCACGCTGATCTGGCTTGGGCCTGCATGAACGCACTGGATATCGAACCGCTGGAAGTCACCGCCACGGGCGGGGCCGTTCGCAGCATTTTGGAGATCAACTAGATGAGCACTGAACACACGCCTGCAAAGGCTGAACAGCCAGTTTCGGCCACAAACTCTGCGGCGCCGCAGGCCTTTACCTTTGGTGAGCCCGAAGCGGTGATGGATCGGCGCGAGATCCTCGATTACGTGGAGTGCTGGCTGAACGGCAACTGGTACGAAACTCCGATTTCTTTCGATGGCTTGGCGCGCAGCCTGCGGGCTGCCACGCACCATGGCAGCGCGGTGCACTTCAAGGCCCAGGTGTTGGCGAGCACCTTCCGCCCGCACAAACTGCTGTCGCGCGGCACTGTGCACAAGTTGGCGTTGGACTTCATCACCTTTGGCAATTGCTACCTTGAGCGGGTGCCCAGCCGGTTGGGCGACACGATGGAGTTTCGCCACTCGCTGGCCCGGTACACGCGACGTGGCAAGGCGGCGGGCAGCTACTGGTTCGTGCGCGGCTGGCAGCAGGAACACGAATTCCCGGCGGGCTCCATCTGCCATGTGATCGAGCCGGATGTGAATCAGGAGATCTATGGGCTGCCCCAGTACCTGGCAGCGCTGCAGTCGGCCTGGCTGAATGAGTCGGCGACGCTGTTCCGGCGGCGCTACTACAACAACGGCAGCCACGCGGGCTTCATCCTGTACCTCACGGATCCCGCACAGAACCAGGATGACGTGGACGCCATGCGCGCGGCCCTCAAAAGCTCCAAGGGCGTGGGCAACTTCCGCAACCTGTTTTACTACTCGCCCAACGGCAAAGAAAAGGGGATTCAGCTGATCCCCATTGGCGAAGCCGCTGCAAAGGACGAGTTTTTCAACATCAAGAACGTGAGCCGTGATGACCAGCTGGCCGCCCACCGCGTGCCCCCGCAGCTCATGGGTGTGGTGCCTGCGAACGCGGGCGGCTTTGGCGATGTGGTGAACGCGGCGAAGGTGTTTGCCCGCAATGAGATTCAGCCGCTGCAGACGATTCTGGCTACGGCGATCAACACGTGGGCCGGGGAAACTGTGGCGGCATTCGACCCCTACCAGCTGCCGTCCATTGAGCCCGCAGAGGGGGGCGGGTTGGTGAAGTAGCTTGCGCCTCAGTGGGGCATCTGTTGGTCGATTAGGTCTGCCGCCGTTTGCAGGGCGCCCAGTGCCCAGACCCGCAGCTGACTTACCCCTCCTGTGACCTTTTCGAATTTGCGGGTGCTGAACCCGGTGTCGGCGTACTGTTGCAGCTTGGAGAGCTGTTCTCGAAAGTAAGGGTCTTGTATGCGGCAACCATTCAGCTTGAAGATCAGCTGCTTGAATTCGAGGTGGTAGTCCGTGTAAGGCCCACCAAACTGACGGGTTAGCTGTTCGAGTCGTTTGATGACGGCAAGTGCGGCGGCTTTGTCCATGGCGGTTTCCCGGCTCACCAGCGGCCTTCAGTCACCGATACGCTAACAGTCCGTGGAGTGTCTCCGGACATGTCCACATTGCACAAGTAGCGCATCTGTGTCCTGGCATTGAACCCGTTGGTGAACTGTAGGCTGTCACCAAGAAGAGTGATCTGGGCTTTTGATCGGTCATACCAGCGGAACTGTGGGAATTTCATACTCATTGTTCCATCAGTCCAGATCGCTTCGAACTTTGCAAACTTCTCGATCTCTTTTGCACACTGATAAGCGGCCACTATGGATGCCTTATCGCCAATGCATTGGAGATCTTTTTTGCATTCCGCATCGGCCTTCGCCTTCTCGGCTGCGGCGGCCTGGGCCGCTGCCTGTTTTTCCGCTTCGCTGTCGGTGCATGCATAAACCGTCCCGGCAACGACCACACACAGCGCAATCAATCCCATCAGCATGTCTTTGATGGTCGTTCCTGGGTTGCTCTGCCCGCAGTGCGGGCACTTTGATGCAGTAATCGACACTTCCCCCTTGCAGGCCTTGCATGGCACGGTATTGCCCTTCGGCTTGGCTGTTTCGGTGGCTTTTTGCGCTTGATTCGTAGGCTGCGGCACGCCGCAGTGCGGGCAGGCGCTAGCCTCGGTTGAAACCTGCTTTCCACACTCCCGGCAATTCGACAAAGCCATGCATCCCTCCTGAGTTATTGAATGAAAAAAGGGCGTGTGGCAGAAGACCACACGCCCTTGGCATCTTACAAGTTGAAACTCATTGCACCAGCTCGTCCAGCCCCTCATGCGCGTTGCACAGGCGAACCCGTAGCGGCTCCAGCAGGGCATAAACGTGGGCCGTGTTGATGACGCCGCCACCGCTCAGCCGCAGCAGCTCACAGATCGCGTCCACATGAAAGCAGACCTCTTCGATCTCTTTCTTGTTGGCAGCCAGCGTCAGCGACGCGCGTGCGCGCTTGTGGGCGTGGTGGGCTGCGTTCATGCTGCACCGCCTTCCAGAACGGGCAGGGCGGGGGCGTCTGCCCCAAGCAGTTGCGCGGCACTTTCGGTAGGGATGCCCAGGGCGTCGTTCACCTGGCGCAGCTGCCAGTAGAGGTTGCGGCGCGCTGCTACCCGCTGTTCCGCCATCAGGCGGCCCATGATCTGGAAGCTTTGCTCTTGCAGCTTGAACTTCATGTGCATGGGTATGCCATTGCGGAACTGCTTGTCATCCACCAGCGGTTCGACGTACAGGCTTTTGAGGCGGGCCTCCATGGCGTTGAAGGCGGCGATGTAGGCCAGCTTCCAGCGCATCGCCTCCTTGCCCGTGAAACCCATCGCCAGCAGGGCGAAGCCGTCGCGGGTGATGTGGTACACGGGTTCATCCCGCAAGGCCCCTTTTGGACCGGGAACGCGGTTGATCGTCAGCCCAAAATTGGGCTGACGATAGTCGTCCGGGATGTCCAAATTCTTGATGGCGCGCAGCACGTGCGTGTGCCGCTTTCCGAAGTGCTCGGCCACCTGCAAGCTGGTCGCCGTCACATGGCCTTTATGGGCTTCAAGGGTGGGGAGTGTGACCTCTGCGGTCACTGCGGGAAGGGTGGTGTCAGCCATGGCGGCTCCTCTACAACAGGTTTTAAACCTGCCGTCTCCCCCTGTCAAAGAAGAGGCGGCAGACCGTGCGGGGTTGACAGACCGGGCAGAGGACCGGCACCCCCTTGCGGGAGTCCCCACACGGCCCGCCATAAAGCGTGCAATGTGCTGCGCAAACGAAAAAGCCGCGTACCAATGATGGGCGCGGCTTCTGCTCTGCGCCTCTGCTGCCGGGCTGTCAAACCCGTATCCCTTGCGGGATGGCGCGACTGTAGATCAATCGCTCAGTGAATGCAAGCGATGGATCTACGCGGCCCGGGAATCCATCTGTTCGTGAGCAGCCTGCAAGCGTTCGTTCAGTGGCTCCAGCAGGGCGGAAACGTGCGCGCAGCTGACAGTGGCGGCGCCTGCTTTGCTCAAGAGCGCGGTTAGGGCATCCAACTGCGCGCAGGCCTGCGCCATGGAAGTGACAGGATCTGCAGCACCTGTCGATGGCAATTCGGGTGTGTTCTTCATAGCCCAATTGTCTTGGACGGTCTCCCGAAAAAGACCTGCGAAAAATGCCCGTTTTGGGCACATTAAGCCCTCATTGCTAAAAAAAGTGGCCCCTGCTGATTCAGTTCATCGATCAGAGGCGGTGTCTAGGTTCGAAAGAAGGGGCCGCAGCAGCTCCCGCAGGTGGCTAGCTGGCACAGGCGCATCAGCCGCAACCCCCAGCAGATAGTCAATCGCGGCGAGTGATCGGTACGCATCCGAAATCACGCCCTCCGCGTCAATGGTCACCGGCAGTCTGTCGGAACTCTCTTTCACTTGCTCTCCCTTGTTACTGGATAGAAACACAGTATCCAGAAAGAGGGCTTGTCAGTCAATGACAGTAGTCACCACCCAGTGGAATGCCCCCATGCTGCGCTAGGCATGGCGGCTTTCGACGGCCCCAGCGTGACACGTACAGGCACCCACCGGCCCACAGCCCCCCCACCC
>FWPV01001981.1_pt1 | contig 52432 bp, 38 predicted proteins | sample 2228371 | NCBI WGS metagenome assembly FWPV01 (sample SAMEA103939776, study PRJEB20133) | metagenome
ACATTTCTTATGATTTCATCTGAAATCAGCGCTATTACACACCCCGGCGGTTGCTGGCTGAACTGGGAAACCGAAACGATTTCATAGGAGCCACCCTGGAACGGTGGCAATGTCGTTGTCGTGGTTGTCACTGGGGTCGTAGTTGTAGTCGTAGTACTGGTCGACGTTGACGTGGTTGTCGTAGTACTCGTTGTTGTGGTAGTCGTCGTTGACATGGTGGAGGTTGTCGTCGGTACACTGCTAGTTGTCGTAGTACTTCCGGTGCTACTTGTGGTCGGACTAGTGGTTGTCGTCGTAGTGCTTGTTACGGTCGAACTCGACGTCGTTGTTGTGGTCTCTTCCTCTTCGTCCCCTCCACAGCCGACAATTACCAGTCCGAACACTATTGCTATCACCACTCCTAACAATGGCACATGTCTCATCTTTTGCATGAGTACCTCCGGTTACCCCGTACTGCGTAAATCTAGGTTGCCTCGTTCACATTGATAATTGATACTACTTAAATTGTACGCGGGCTCTGCCTATTGAGTCAAACCTATTGTCTGAGATAGAAACTGCACGCTTCCATCTGGTTGGAACCCTGCTTCTCACCTCCTACGGAGCTTTGCCCGTTCCCGCAGTGCGAACCTGAACAAATGAGTGAATTTGTGGTAAGCCTCTTTCGGAAGGCTGAACCGGCTCTGACGCGTGTCAGAGCAAGCTACTGGCACCTCGATAACACGGTATCCTTCAGTCACTGCCCAATATACAAGTTCGAGTACATATGCAGTGCCAGAATCTAACCTGTCCAGCCGCGGCTGTACAAAGCTTTTTCGATATGCCTTGGCGCCTATAGAAAAATCAGCAGCACCCACGTCGAGTAGGACTGCTGCAGCGAAGATAAACACATTGCTGCCCAGTTTTCGAAGAAACGAGCGATCCTGGATACTCATCCTTTTACAGCCGATAACGATCTCTGATCTCTCCAGGAGCGCAAGTGCAAGCGGTATGAATCCAAGATCCACGGCTAGGTCTGCATCCTGGGAAACAATATATTCATGCGAGGCCATCGCAACAGCTCGACAAAAGGCCTGTCCTGGAGCCTTCTTGTCCACATGAAAGGCTTTTATATTGTGGTAGCGAGCTGCCAGCTCTTGAATGATACGAGGGGTCGCATCGGTCGAACCATTGCTACCTAGGATGAGCTCGCAAGAGATGCCCTGTGCATCCATGTATTCCAAGAGCTTGAGCGCATTGCTCTCGACAATCTCTTCTTCGTTATAGAGCGGGACAAATATGGTACAGGGGTCTGTATCCATTTCTTTTCCAGAGCATTCCACCGTACTTATTTTTCCATAATAAGCCTACACCGCTCAATGTGCTCCTGAGCCTCCCAGGCAAGCCTATGGTCAGGATAGCGTTCGAGCAGCAGCGAGTAATAGGTGACAGTTTCCTGGCACCTTCCTTCTTTGAAAAAACACAGCGCATAGCAGGCCAGTGCCTGTGGTGCCCCTTGATACTCACGGTGCCCTTCGAATATTTTTTTCAAAAGCGGCTTGGACTCTTCGCATCGATCAGCATTGAAGAGTCTTATTGCCTCATTATACAGCCTATCGAGGGCTACGCGCTCAAGGGTCTCATGGGGCGATGCCTTCAGCCGGCCGAGCTGTTCTTGAGCATATGTGTGCCATATGGTTCCCACGTAGTTGGCAACCACCGACTCGAAGGCCTTGGTTGCTGCAGCAGCATCTCCTCGAGCAAGGTGACAAAGCCCGATGTGGTACTGCGCTTCTGGCACCCAGTGTGAAGATGGAAACTGGTCCACTATTTCCTGAAAGGTTTCTTGTGCCTTGTCATAGCGCTTCTCCAGATAATACGTAATAGCGATATAGTAGAGCGAGTCCATGGCGAGCGAGCTCGCCGGATCACGGGTATAGAGTCGCTCGAAGATCTGGCGGGCATCCTGATAACGGCCTTTGTCTTTGAATACGATTGCGCGATTGAACCTCTTCATGGGAGTCTGCTGTTTTGATTGAAACAAAAAAACACAGCATACTGTTGTAACAATCGATGAAGTTACTATCGCTATTGTTCTTCTCCTTGCCGAGAAAATCGCCCGACGGGATACTTCAACTTCCATACGCGAAAAAGAAGGTCTAAACACCTTCATGCCCAACAAAGTGACTACAGCAAACACGCTCATCGCTAAGCCTACATAGTCAGGAAGCGATCGACCGTAATGTAACCTCACCTCGCCCCTTTCAGGATAGATAAGCATAAACGATGGAGAAGCAAGGTACACACGGTCTGCCCCCTCGACCTTCCAATTCGGATGATACGAGACCTTAACGAGAAGGGGTCGACCAATGCAGTCTGTCTTTATCTCGATCTGGTCATTGCCTATGGACTCTTGGACACTGCATCCCGACTCCCCTACTCTCTCAAAAGGCATATCCTTCAGTCCTCTCAACACACCTGCAAACCGCTGGCCTTGATATGCTGAGGTATCTGCAAAGACAATCGGGACATCTCGTACCTTCCGTTCGAGAAACCACTGGTAGGCAAGCCGCTTGTAATTATCCATATCGGCAAGAACCGGCTTGAACGCTAGCGGCACTACGTATCGGTTCTCGTTCGTCTCCACTCGGTAGATCTCGTACTCTCCATATGCCTTTTCCAGACGATATCCTGGGGTCTTCTTGGCAGCTGCCTTAGCCTCTTTGCTCTTGACTATATACTGCCCGACATTGAAAAGCTTGAGGTCATCGAGTGCAGCTGAGAGATCCAGATGTGCGTAGGAGTACTGCGGAAAAGGACACGAGGCGACCTTCGACACCTCGGACTGAATGTAGAAGACAAAGGGTGAACTCAATGACGCCTGATGGTAGACACCTTCCAGAGTTGCCCGGTTGGAAAACAAAGGAAGGGATTCAAAGGCCCTTGTCGAGCCGAACCGATCATGGTCGGGCGAGTGTTCGAAAACAACCCTTGGTTCTGACATCGTGCCCTGCAAAAAACTCGTAATAGCTTCGAACTGAGGCCATGCTGCTTTGCGTTCAAACCCCTCATAGTTCCACTTGATCCACTGAGGGATCGAACGCTGACATGCGTCGGTCCACAACATCGCTGCAATGGTCGTCGCCACTGCAAATGCACTTTGTGCCTTGAGCCAGCGGAACATCACACTTAATGCAGGAGCAGCCAAAAGAACGAGTGCCAATTGACCGAACGGAACAAAACGGATATCCACAACACCTATGTGTTGCGCGACAAGATAGAGAGGGACCGAGGCCGCAAGGGCCCACCAAAGAAACAGAGTCTTCCCAAAAAGATCTTCTGAATCCTGTGCCCTGGCCTTTACTAACCTATGAGCGACCATCACGAGCGTACCGCACAGGGCAGTCGCAGCCGCAGGCGCCATGACTGCTGGTATGATCTCACGCACACGTGGAATGGCCCAGACAATGTTGTACGGGATCGTGTAAGAAGAAAACACCAGTAAAGGAACAATCCAAAAGCCGAGCAGGAAAAAGGCGCTTCCATAGACCCTGAAGAGGTACGCCACGGTAAACAAGAGTCTTGGTTCAGTCGCCAAAAAAAAGAGTGATACCACCCCTACGTAAAGGAGTGGATACCCATGGCTAAAACCAATGAGAAACACAAGCAGGGCATTGCTCATCCAATGGCTGCCCCCTTTGTACCGCATGTCGCGGTAGAGGGAACCGAGAAATATCAGGCCGAAGGCCATACTGAGACTGTATGAAAACTCCCCTGCCAAGGTGCTTGGGATGTTTCCTCCCCACATAGAGTTCCCTTCGTTGAAAAGAAACAGCAGGGATGCCGCTGCCCCAATAGAAGGCACAGGGAATCTACATCTCATAAGCCGCAGCATGACGTATGCTGCTACCGGCATAAGAAATGTCCCGAGGACAGTGACGATTTTGAAAGCGATCTCCAATGGGAGTGCCATACTCAGGCCGGCCATCATGAGAAACGGCAAAGGGAAATAGAATTGCAAGATAGGGAATCCAGCCAAGTTCCCTTGCGTCCAGCCAGTTATCTGGCCATGGGGCAGGAGGTACTCTCTCAGGTACGAGGCTGTATAGTAGTGGGAGGCAGTGTCGCCTCCTGCGGTTATCGTCTTTAAGAACAGGTACCGTGGTTCGAAGACACTTACTAGATACCCAGTTATCAAACACAGAACCAACGCATCTGTAAGGCCTCTTCTAAGGGAGCATATCGAGCGAGCGTGTTGAGCAAAGATAGTGCTCATTGATCTCAACGCGACCTTGCGTCCGTTATGTTCTACGAGGCGTTCCGAGCGATTGCCTACGGGTGACCTGACGCACTACCATCAAGAGTACAAGCAGCGCGAGCACTACAAGCAAGGCAATACGCCAGGAGCGCACAAGACCTTTGGCCTCGTTCACCTCCATGGTTGCTCCCACCGTGCTCGCGAAGTGCCTGCCGTCCTTGTCATACTCTATAACGGCACATACAGGATACGAGCTGCCGGGCACTGCAGAGAGATTTTTTATCGAGCCTTTGAGCGTTGTCGAGCTCTTGTCGTTGATTGTTATCGTCTCGACTTCTCTATCAAGACTAACTTCCCGTGGAAATAGCAAACGAACTGTTGCATCGACCGGTGCCTTGCCCATGTTGTGAAGATCAAGCTTGAAAGATCCTCTATCCGCGACTGGCCACACCTTTAAGGTACCGCTCAGATCGTTTGGCGCCCCTTCATCCGTATCGAACAACGACACTGAAAGAGCTGAGAATGGATGCCCATTTGCATCGCTGTAAAAGATGCTCACCACTACCGGGTATCTTCCACTGGGAAGGCTGGCCCTTGAAGCAGGATCGAGGAAGGGGATATCTTGCTCCCAGGCGCCACTTGGCTCGAGTTTCTTGAGCGTGGCACTACTCGTTTCCTTACCTATTGCCTCCAGCTTTATCTGGAGATCATGAGCAGCTTCGTCTCCTTTATTGAGCACACGAAGGTGAGCACGCACCTGGCCGCTACTCTCTTGAATTTCTTGGGAGACTTCAAGTGAGATCCTCGATGCCTCAGAGCTTGCCGGGGCGAGCAGAAATGACACGATCACAAAAACGAGGGGTAATGTATACATGGTGGTTTGTAATTTCTCGGCCATCAGTCTGTGTCATGCCATGGCAGGCCTTTTGCCACGTTACAAGTTGAGCTGTACTAACAGAAAGCCAACATCCACCCTGGCCTTGCTCAAGGCGAGCTTCTATTATCCTGGCGAGGGTCAGACTGCAGCCGAAGCATAACAGTGTACCCAGGGCATTTCAAGCAACACTTGACGAAAGACATGCAATCGTCAACCCCCAACCATGGCTCGAACGAGACTGAACATAGGGAAAACCTCTTCGAGCCTCTATCATTTGACTCGCCAAGGACCGCAGTACTATCATCCCTCGTGAAGGGTCCTATTCCTACCGAAAACCACAGAAGGAAAGGCCGATGGCTGCTTTGACCACAGTAAAGACTGAATTCGCTATCAGTATGTTCAAGGCCTCGCTCAAGGTAATGGGCCTTGCATTCAGATTGAGCCCGCGCTTGCGCAAAGAGATCTTCAACCCCGATACCGGCTACGTCTTCAATGCCTCCTATCAGTTCAAGACTCGCGACGACAAGGTCAAGGTGTTTGCGCGCTTTCAGGATGGCGCACTGCGCAGCGGGACCGGCGAGATCGAACATCCTGATGTGACCATTTTTTACAAAGACAAGCAGACACTGGCAGCACTTTTTAATAAGAGCCCTGAAGAATCCCTGGACTACATCCTTACCAATGATATGAGCTATTCAGGAAAGATGTCCTACCTCACCCGCTTTTCCTATCTCACCACGGTACTCAAAGGTGTGACATCAGGGAACCATACAAAATACAAAAGGAAACAGGTTCCTATTGCTGACCCGTCTGCTACAGAAAAACGAAGAAATCTCAAGAACGAATGCCTCAACAGAAAGGTCGACAATGTACAGGTCCTTGACGACCCCTACTTGGGGAGCCTTTCGCTCCAAGACTTCCCGCGTTTACAATACTTCAAGTATAGACGCTACTCCCTTAGGCCTTCCTTGTGTGTCGAACGCGCCCGGCTCGTGACTGAATACTACCGTAAATACGGGTTTGAGACCGACAGTTCTGGCCGCCCCCGTGATCCTGTACTTCGCCAGGCCGAAGCGGTTCACTATCTTATGGTCCACAAGAAGCCACGGATTTATGAAAAAGACCTCCTTGCTGGCTCTACCACCTCAAAGGAACTCGGGGTACCGATCTATCCTGAGCTTATTGGTCTTACCATCTGGCCTGAATTGAGGACTGTCTCAAGCCGTGCCCTCAATCCCTATGACATAACCAAGGAAGAAATCGATATTCTGAACTACGAGGTCTTTCCCTACTGGATGGACCGAAATGTCCGTGAATACTGCCGAACAACCTTTCACAACCCGGTGTCGCAACAACTCGAAGAACATTTTGTGCTCTACTTCATGATGAAAAATAACGCTATCTCCCACACAGTTCCGGATTTTCGCATGATCCTGACCCAAGGACTCGACCGCATCAAGGAAAACGTCCTACTCAAACTGGAACAGGCACATCATCGAGAGGCAACTTCTTTTTATCAGGCGCTCAAGATCGCCATCGATGGTGTCCTCTCGTATGCCAAGAACTTGAGCAACGAGGCCCTCCGTATCGCAGCAACACTGGATCCCTCACATCCCACTGATGCAGCACGAATCGCCGAGCTCGAGGAAATCGCTAGAATATGTGGCAAGGTCCCGGCCAAGCCGGCAGAGACTGTACATGAAGCCCTGATGGCCATATGGATCTGTTTCACCTGCCTGCATCTCGAGAACGCCAACTCAGCCCTCTCGATCGGCAGGCTCGATCAACTGCTGAATCCCTTCTTTCTAAGCGACGTCGCCAAGGCAACACATCCAGAGGAAAAAGAGACGATCATCAGAAAAACCATCGAACTCGTAGGATGTTTTTTCCTCAAGCTCAATGACCATGAACCAATGGTCCCTAACGTAGGCAATAAACTTTTCAGTGGGACCTCTTCGGACGATACTGTCACAGTCGGCGGAGTGGACCGAAACGGTAACAATGCTGTCTGCGACATGACCTACATCATTCTCAAGGTAGCCGAGATGATAGGCTTCCAAGACCCCAACATGAATGCACGGTACTATCCCGGGATCAATTCCAGGGAGTACTTGAGGCGTCTCTGCGAGGTCAACATCAATATGAAGGCCTCGCCGAGCATTCATAACGACCAGAAAATGATAGAGGCGCTTGTCTACCAGGGGATACCCATTGAAGATGCTCGGGACTGGGCTGCCACAGGTTGCGTAGAACCTACCATTTCGGGCAAACATTTTGGACATACCAATTGCATGCTTTTGAATATGGTTGCTCCCCTGGAAATGGCCTTACACAATGGCGTGCATCCTCTGGTGGGAAAACGCATCGGACCTGCTACTGGTGATCCGAGACACCCGAATGCGATGCCAACCTTTAGGGACTTTTTTGAAGCCTACAAGGTCCAGCTCAGCTACCTGGCTGAAAAGAGCATCGAGATCAATAACTACCTTGGCTATGCCCACCAGTACATTCATCCAACCCCCTTGTTAAGTGCAATGATGACCGGTCCATTGGACAAGGGCAAAGATGTTGTACATGGAGGTGCTGTGTACAACACCTCAGGAGTAGCCTTGGTGTCCCTTACGGATGTAGTCGATAGCCTCCTGGTGATCAAGCACTTGATCTACGAAAAGAAATCCGTGGACTTCTCTACCTTGCTCGATGCCCTGGAATCGAACTTCGAGGGCAATGGATATGAGAGGCTACACGCCGCAATCCAGAAGGTGCCCAAATTTGGCTCTGACAGCGACCAGGCACATGAGATCGCACAAGAGATCATCGACTTTGTCTACGACCTGTATCACTCACATGAGAACTACAGGGGTGGGATCTACTTGCCAGGATACTGGTCCATAAGCTTTCACGTAGGATTTGGCATGCTTTCAGGGGCATTGCCTTCGGGAAGAAAAAAGGGCAAACCCTTCACGCCTGGCCTGACACCAGCACCCGGCACCTCCAACCAGCTCATACAAAACATCCATCAGATTGCCAGACTCAACCATCTCAAAATGCCAAACAATATCGCCTTCAACGTAAAACTTGTTCCTCATCCAGACGACCCGCACAGCAAGACATTGGATATCTTTTCAAGCTATGTAGGCGGATACTTCGAGGAAGGAGGCATGCAGTGGCAATTCAACGTGATAAGTTCTGCCACATTACGAGATGCCATGGAACACCCTGAGGACTACAGGTGGCTCATTGTGCGCATATCTGGATACAACGCCTACTTTGTGAATCTCAACAGGAACACACAACTCGAAATCATCGAGCGCACAGAGTACTGCGCACGCTAGCACCTTCCCATCCGCTCTTATAGCCAAGCGTGCTCTCAGAAGCCTAGCACTTGCCGGTCACTCCCGGGCACCTAACTGCTACCAGAACTTTGCATCCATTTTGAGATCAAGGGAGAGGATTATATTGGAGTTGAGATAATTACGGCGTCCGCTATAGGGAGTGTAGTAGTAAAGTTTGTGCTTCGCAGAGGTACCAAAATATCGGTTGATCGTCACAGAAAGGGCGTTTTCGACCTCGCTGCGAAAAAAATCAGCAGAAGCGAACGAGTCTAGTCCGCACGTGTAGGTAAGATACGTGTGGAAGGGGTACCGGATCTGCGCCAAGGCCTCTGCACCAAGATTAAAATCCCCTACTGGGTCGTGCACTTGCTTTTCGAATCCAACACCTGCCTTTCCTGAGAATACACCTTTGGTGACGTATACACCTACTGTTTCTCTTATCCGTACCGGTCTGAGTCCGTCCTGGGCTCGTTCTATAACGGTCTCTACCTGCGATTTTTGATACGGTCTCACTACTTCATTCATGTTGAGATTATAGAGCAAAGTTCCCCTGAGCAAGTTTTGCTGGAATGTGTCATCTTGACGCTGATAATTGATGTAAGGAGTCATCACGAACTGGTGGGTGCCATTGTAAAGCGTGATATCGACCTTGTTCTCCAACCCCCACCGCTTATAGGTATCAACGGGCCATCCAGGTGGGGGTTCTGTAGCAGCCTTTGTCCGTATCCGTGCGGTATCGAAAAAGTTTGCAAGATACACATCGATCGTGGTCCTGAACCTTCGATCCAAATACGCATGGTCCCTCATGACCAAGACCCTGCGCGTTTCCAAGTCGCTCTGTATCAATTCAGAAAGATGTACCCACGTATTCTTGAAGGGTAGAGTTCGACCAACCATACGTTCGATACCCTCGAACGCAGGCTGCGGTGAGGACACCCGATACAGACGGGTCGATTCGACTGGATATCCTTGGATCTGCTTTCCATTAGTGCCTTTGATAACAAGTGCGGTATCTTTCCCAACGATGTTCTTGATGTCCTCGCCCCTGAGCTTGTACACAAAAATAGGATAATCGTCATGAATTGCAGCAGAGATATCAGAGCGAGTAACCTCGCCACTGCACTCGACGGTACGGATGGTACCCCTGCGCACGATCGCAACCTCAGCATCAAACCTATCCCGAAGCAGATGTGCGATCTTTGCATCGTCGATCACACAAGACGGCTCATCAGAGGAAGCTACCACACGGGCTTCCTCTGCAACGATCTTTCGTTTCCATAGCGCAAGCCGCTTTGAAAACTCTACGTAGGCACTCCCCAAGGCCTTTTCATGAGGTGGCGATCTATCAAGAGGGATCGGCACTACCGTATGCTTTTTAAGTTCTTTAATAGCGATCATCTGCCCTACGCTCAGATCGAGCCGATAGAACCCATCGCTCTCAGGCAATAATACGATGGGCCTCCCATCTGACAAGTCAATGCGGGTTGCCTGGCTGCCATAGAGCGTTCCGGAATTATCACCACCACAAATGGCCATATCGATGTGTGGATACATGCCGAGAAGCTTAATGGTTTCCTCAGCGTTCAACCCTGAAAGCAGGATGACGTGAGCAATTCCGCGGCCCCGAATGTCATCGAGCACAGACGCAAGTATGTCAGGCCCGACATCCACCTTTACCCGGTAGAGATATTTCTCAGAGATATCGAATCCTACCTCAGGGGAGGATATTCCCAGCAGCGCATAAGAGATACCTGCCTTTGTGTATACGAGATAGGGCTCAAATACAGGTGCGCCATCTTCACGTATAGTGGCAGAAATGAGCCTCGTCCGTTTTCCTGCTCCCAAGGAGCGCAGGATTTCAAGGCCAATCCGGATATCTTCAGACGAAACGAGCGTTGCATTGCATTGAAGCATGGAGAAAAAATCCATCACTACTGAACCTGAGGAGTACTTGGATAGAAGGCCTGGCCAAAATGCATTCCCCAGATCGATGTAGAGATCGACACCACCCCGTCTTCGCTCATCGAGTATGGCCTGGGCAATGAGCAGGAGAGGATCGCTGCGATCTTGATCTTTATCCTCGAGGGAAAACCGTGCATGCAGGTTTGTAGTTAAAATGAAGGAGATCTCCTGGTCTGCTCCCAGCACTCGAGTTGGCTGCGCTATCAGTAAGCACATGGAGGCAATGGCCACCCTTCCAAGGATGTGTATCGTTTTACAAATACCCTTCACTGCACGCCCTCGCCTCTCACTGGCTCTGTCTACTCACCATTCCTCATTGCCCAGTTCCCTGGGTGGCTCTGCCTGGAATAGTTCTGCCAGCCTCAGTAGCAGACCGTAGCTGGTTCACTTCTTCCTTGAGACGCTCGATCTCCCTGGTCTTCGCCTCCAGCGCTGTTTGTGTCTTCTGGAGCTTTTCAGCCTGCTCACTGTACTGTTTGTGTAAGGCTGAAACAGTAGCCTCTTTAGCTGCAAGGTCGCTTGTAAGCTCGTGTATACGACGGCTGCAATTGGATTCCTTTTCTGTGAGTTCCTGCTTCAATACCTTACGCTCCTCTTCCCATTGGCCACGCTCTTGGGAGAGTTGAGCCTTACATCCGTTAATCTCCTGTTCATACCTCGCTGCAGACTCTCTGGAGAGATGTTCGAGTTCTTGTATCCTGTGAAAACTTTCTGTTTCGAGTGTCTCCTTCTCTTGAGCCAGTCGAGCCACTTCTGCAGTGAGCTTCTCGATCTCTTCTTGATACTGCTTTTTCAAGGCACTCAGATCCTTATCGAGTTGTTCGATCCGTTCGACATGGGAACGGTTCTGTGTTTTCAGCTGATCGTTCTCATCGCTGAGGACAGAATTCTCTCGTTCAAGGAGAATCAGCCTTTTTTTCATCTGCTGATAATCTGCCTTGAGCCAATCGTCGATCTTTTCTGGTGCTGACGAACTCATCGTACTACAAGAGGCCACCACAATTGTCAGAATGCAACCCCATGTGAGAATAACTACTGATCTTGTATTCATGTCTCCCGCCGTTGGTCCATTGTATGAGTCAAGGACCATGAGAATAAAAAGGTTGGCACGCAACGAGGCCTTCTGAGGAAGGGAATGGCGCTTATACCTAACCGTACCTTGCCTCAAGCTCTCACTCGTACAGGGATCCAAGTATAGGAACAGACCCCGTTAGGGTCAAGGTGCTGCTCACACCTTAAGGACATTGCGCAGGCCGACGTAGAGGATTGGACGGGTCAGTACCGGCAGCTCGTTCAAGATCATCCGTGCAACCGTCGTCGTCGTAGTCGTGCACCGGTACATATCCATATTTCATCTCCACACAACCAATGCCTTCCGTGAGCACACTAACAAAAAAATCAATGTATTGAGCGACACCAGCCTCGACCGGGTTCCGAATAGGATACATTGTCGGCCTTCCCTGTGCATCCACCACAGGTCTGAAACGAGGCGGCTCTTCGAATGGGAACCCAATCTGATAGTAGATATGACCACGGCGCCATCCTATGTTGAACCCGTGTTCAGCAGGTGCGTATTGTGCCAGTACCACGGTGGAACGACCACTGTCCCTGTTTCCCGAAACGAAGAAACCACCTGGAGGTACAAAGGGGACCTCCCTATAAAACGGCTCGAGGAGCACTGCCCCAAATGCCCGTGCAAGAGCCTCTGTCGCCTCATTGGGCATCGAATTGTCCCACATCACCTCGTTTAAAAGGACCTGCTTTCCGATGGAGGAACAGTTCCCTTCAGAGCAAAGAGACCGACCAGCAGCGTACGCTGCCCAGTTCAACGGGTCCATAGGTTCGACAATGATTTGAACAAGGTTCAGAACAGGAGAAAACATCGAGGAAAGGTCCTTTTCATCCAGACCCAGCAGGAGACTGAGTACAGGACCGAATTCTCCACCAAAGGCAGGGGAGTTCACAAGAAGGTTGATGACAATCCCTCCACCCCCACAGTTGAGCACAGCTGCTCTCACACAAGGATCGACACTTACCAGGAGCGATCCGATCCACGCACCGAGCGAATTGCCAAGGTAGAACACCCCGTCTTTTTGAAATTGCAGTTGGCCAAGCCCTTGGATGTTCAGCAAACCTTTACGAAACACCCTGGCCAGCTGCATGAGGTCCACAGTGGTCTGAAGTACGTTGTCCCGTACACCTGCAAAGTTGGCAAATCCCTTAATGAATGCTAGCTGGGCGCCATCGTGGTTAGGGTCGGCCCAGCCGTCCTCACCAGAAGCGCCAGTGTAGTTGTACATTGAGTCCTGTACTCCCAGTGGAAATTCCATGCCTAGCTTTGGAAGAACTGTATGAAGGACTAAGGCGAGCACCGGGTGTATATTGTGCACGTCGTAGCGATCACCGTGCATGACTGCGTCAATGGCTGCAACAGCAAACCCTTTTCTTGCCAATTCGTTGGCCTGCAGCACAGGCTCGTACCAACGAGCCAGTCCAAGACCGTGTCCGATAATGACAACAGGATAACCTTCCGGTGGTGGTGGCGTTCGCGGAATGGTAAGCGTAAAGGGAACTCGCCTTGTTCCTTGCATCTCAGGAATACCATTTCTAAAAACGAATTGACCACCTTGGCTATCGAAAAGATCTCGATCCTCTGACAGGAAGACAGGAGACGTATAGAAAGCCTTTGTAACGATCGCTCTCACCTGATCGTGAGCGGGCGGGTCATAGCCAGGTCCTGATAAGGGTTGAACCCCAATCAGGGTGTCAACAGTTGCAGGATAGTCTTCTCTATAGATGTAACGCGCGTCAAAGGTAGGGGCAGGATCAGGTATGCCGGAACTATCAGCATTGATGGCTTGACAAATCGGAACAAGCCAGCGACTGATACGTTGTGTCACAAATACGGTCGCACAGGGCAAAGTAGTCACACGTGGGATGTCGATCTCGTCCTCCAAGGTGGCCCACAATTGCGTGTAAGCTTGTAGTACGTTTTCAGGGGCCTGCAAACGGAATCCCTTATGGTCGCGCAGGGCAACAAAGTCAGCTGACGGCGTCACACTGCCTGTAGTGCCGGTCAGAAAGGAGGTTACCACAAGGCCATATAATGTGTGTTCTTCAAGGGGAGATCCAGGATAAGGAAGTACTGAGAGCCGCTTGTCCTCATCGTCCCAGGAAGCCATTAGAGGGATCCTCTTCTTGTATGATGGAGACGATGGATCGATATTGATCATAAAAACCGGACTACCAGGCTCAGTGAATGTGTATGGATCTTGAGGAAGCGTTGTTACGTCGACCGTGTCTGAAAACCACACAAAGGCAGCAGCAGTAGTGCCGAACCCATCTGCGGTAGCAAGGCCTTGTTCAAGTGCCTCTTTCAGCACTGGACGCTTCACAGGAAGCTTATCGATCAGTATACGTCCATCAGGTCCCCGGTAAAATTCATTGGGAAACGGTAGATCTCCAAACGCAGGCGATGCATGATCGGAAGGGACTGTGAATGTTGCTTCTGGTCCGTGTGTCTTTACCACATCGATCGATCGAGAAAGCGAGCCAGACACATACTCTGTCCTGTATCGCACTACAACGGTATACCTGCCAGGTGCTTGGTAGGCGTGGGCGACAAAACTGCATGATGATGTCTTGATCCGCTGGTTATCCCCAAAATCAAATAAAAGCTCTTGGACCTGCGAAGTACTAGAGCCGGTAACTCCTATAGCAATGGGCACTCCTGCAGATGCCCTCGCAGGTAGGTGCAGTGTGAATGAGGAGGCTCGTTCGACGCTGTGCTCGCTCTCATTACACCCACATGGCAGAAGGAGGCATACCACCCAGTAGGCTACTATGGGTACAACGAGCTTGGCAGCATACGTTCCCGACAAGCTGTGGCATCCATCTTTTCCTAGGACACCAAGGTATCTGTTCCACACAATTCGATATTTCATCCCAGTAACCTTTTATTGTTTCATTATGCAATATCCAGTACCTGTCACCCAGGCACTAGGGCCACGTCGCGACAGAATCCAGACAATGCATTTTAACACGTTGCCCGCATGGTGTGCTTGGGCAACGAGTGCATCTCCTCGAACTATAACACACCACCAGACCAATCACGGCTCGTTCAAGGCCTTGTTCGGAAGATAGAACGGCCTTGCCTCGCACGGCGTTCAGGTTGACCAGGCATGGCTTTTCTCCTATGCTGCATTTCTCACCTAATCAGACTGGAGGGACCCCTGATGGCTGACAAATTCGTGAGCATGAGGAATCTCAAGTTTCTGGTCTACGAAGTCTTTGATGCATGCTCCCTAACCTCTCACGCATTGTTTCAAGATCACAGCAAAGAGACCTTCGACCTGGTGCTGGAGACTGGGCTCAAACTGGGCAAGGACCTGCTTTTCCCATACCTTTCAGAAATGGATAAGAAACCTCCTGAATTCATCGATGGCAAGGTCAAGGTCCATCCCATGGTGGCAACGATGATGAAGCAGTGTGGAGAAGGCGGATGGATCGGTGCCCACGCGCCGTACGAACGAGGCGGTCAGCAGATGCCTCATATGATCCTTATGGCATTCCGCTTTTTATTGAGTGCAGCAAACTATTCAGCAAGCGTGTATCCGTTTCTGACATCCGGTGCAGCTCACTTGATCGAGACCTTTGGCTCTGAAGATCTCATCGAGACATATGTACCAAAGATGTTCAACGGACAGTGGCAGGGTACGATGGCCCTGACCGAGCCCCAGGCAGGAAGCTCTCTTTCAGATATCCTGACAACAGCAGAACCTACCGACGAGGGTTACTACAAGATAAAGGGCCAAAAGATCTTCATTTCAGCAGCTGATTACGACTGTACCGAGAATGTTGTTCATTTACTCCTTGCCAGGATCAAAGGTGCACCAGCAGGCGTCAAAGGTATCTCTTTGTTCGTTGTTCCTAACAAGAGAATAGACCACGACGGTTCACTGGTGCCTAACGATGTAACGGTGGCAGGGATTTTTCACAAGTTAGGCTACCGGGGCACACCTATTACCCAGCTCAGTCTGGGAGAAAACGACGACTGCCGGGGATGGCTTGTCGGCGAGCCCCACAAGGGTCTCCGGTACATGTTTCAGTTGATGAACGAGGCAAGGATCGAGGTAGGCATGGGGGCAACTGCCATTGCTTCAGCAGCCTACTATGCTTCGCTTCAATACGCCAAAGAAAGACCCCAGGGAAGAAAGATCGATTCCAAGGATCCCACCCAACCCCAAATACCCATCATCCAACACGCAGACGTCAAACGAATGCTTCTATTTCAGCGGGCAGTTGTCGAGGGTTCCCTTTCCCTGCTCCTCCAGTGTGCAAAATACGCTGACCTTGCGCGCGTATGCGAGGGTGAGGAAAGAGAAAATTGGGCCATGCTCCTTGACATCCTGACACCTGTGGCAAAGTCGTACCCTTCTGAGATGGGAGTGCTATCGGTGAGCGCTGGGCTTCAATGTCTTGGCGGGTATGGCTATTGCGACGAGTTTCCGCTTGAGCAGTACTATCGGGATGCACGCATCCATCCGATTCATGAAGGCACGACTGGTATTCAAGCCCTGGATCTACTTGGCCGTAAAGTCGTCATGCAGAACGGAAGGGCCTTTTTCCTGTACCTTGAAGAAGTCGAAAAGACTATTCAAGAGGCTCAGGGATTAAACGCACTTGTCCCTTATGCCCTGGAGCTTTCAGCGGCCATGGAGAAACTCAAACAAGTTACTACACACCTTACAGGTATTGCGTTGGAGGGCAAGATAGAGACATTTCTCGCTGACGCGGCCCTGTATCTTGAATTGTTCGGAATTATCGCAATTGCATGGCAGTGGCTCCTTCAAGCCCTTGTTGCTCAGAAGAACCTCGAAAAAGGCAGGCTGGTCGATTCAGAGCATGCCTTTTACACAGGCAAACTGTACGCATTCCGGTTTTTCTTTTCCTACGAGCTTCCCAAAGTCGAAGGCCTTGCCCGGCGGCTGATGACTACCGATGGCCTGACCGTGGAAATGAGGCAGGAGTATTTTGAGGATTAGTGGACATGACGTGAAAGAGACATCTCCTACGAGTAGGACTCTGCCTATAAAGGCAGTGCTATATATCTCTAGCGGTTCCTTCCTTTTTTTGCTACGAAGAGCGTGGTGAAAGTCAAGTGATTCCCACGCACGGCCTCTATTCGAGAGGGCTTACCATCGCTCCCTAAATTCTTCGCTTATCACTGTCCCATCAGGCGAAAACTGGACACGGGCGGTGAACAGATCAATTCTAGGATCAAAGGCATAGGCCAGATCTTTCCACTTAACCAATGTCCCTTGTTCGTTCGGCTCGGCTGTGGCGTAAGGATGAAAGGCCTTCTCAAGAAGGGGACGCACGGTATCGGTCTGTCGCGCTGCCTCGATCAGTGGGCTGCCTTCCTCTTTTGACAGCGTGGTGAATGCGACAGGATCCTTGGATCTCACGAGGTCGACAAGACCTAGGTGGTAGGCGTTGTTTTCTTCCACGACGCAAAGCCACCGAAAAGGCAGAAACGATGCAGGATAGACGTTGATCGAGGTTGTTTCCCACCCGTGAGCGATGCCGTTGTGTGCAAGACACATCATTCGTGCTTTCCTTCGCAAAAACACGACAACGAGGAGGTAAAAGATTACCAGCGTGAGCCCCACCACGGAAAAGTGGTAGCGTCTGCCAGACGCAACTCCAAGGAGGACACAAGAGGCAAGGATAATGAGTATCGGATTTTTCAACGCGCTGTGGAGCTGGCACCTTGCACAGATTCTCAAGGACCGTTCACCGCATCTTGCAGAGCTCGTCAAAGGATTTAGCCCCACAAGGATATTTGCCCCGAATCGCCGCTGTGAAAAAGGGACAAGGAGTGGGATCTTGTAAATGTGTATCAAGAGATCACCCGCAGTGTGGACAAGACATCCCAAAATGCTCAGTGCATACACTGTAAGGAACGGTGCAGAGACAACAGGAGTCCACAGGAGCGAAAAGAGACCAGACAAAATGAACATGCCAATCAGAGAATGGGTGAGCCCGTGATGATATTCTATGAAGGCCGTGCTTTTGAGGCGCCTCAGAAAAGCATCTACATCTGGAAGATTTGCACTAATCGCCATTGTGATTGTAGCCGTTGTTGTTGAGACCTCCAGGGGTAGGATCTGGGCTACCACCACACCTGTGAGGGTATGTGTAAGAGGGTCCATTGGCTGGTACTCCCCTCAGGAGCAAATAGCTTTCAGCTTGCCGCAAAGAAAGTTTACTCCTACTCATCATAGAACGTAACACGATACGAGTCCACAGCCAGAGATAGATACTACTATCCTCGCAGCTAAGGCCCACCGCCATTAACCTTTCCGGTGTTTGACAGCTTTTCCTCCATACAGCCGTATGATCTGCTTCAGTAGTATCCAGGGGCGAGATGTGAACAACATATGACTGCCTGCAAGCTAGTTTCGTCGTCGATCACAGCAAACCACAGGCAGTCAGCATCGCCCGCTAAAGACCATTTCCGGACCTCCTTTCTCGGCAGGGCTGCTACGAATCCTCGCCATGCTACCCCTGGCCATTGAGCAAGCCTCCAGATGATGTGCTCATGACATATTGATATGTTTCTATTTGAAACGACCGCCTATACGTCAACAAGAACTACTCAGCTAGGTTCGGAATCCGAATGGTCATGTAGTCTGATAAAGGCCTCTTGTCTCGACCATGAATCTTGAGATAAATTTAGTTAGTATGCAGGAAACAGGGTATCGTTATTGCGAGTATTGCAAGACTGTCGTGCCGTATACGAGGAGGATGCCAAAGGCTGCGCTGGCTCTCCTCCTCCTGATGCTTGCTTCTGCCATTATCACGCTCATCTTTTTTCCACGCTTTATTTTCATATTCATTATACTTCCCTTTGGATGGGGCATCTGGAAAAAGGCTGAATATTGCTCTATTTGCGGCCGACGTATCCTTTCCCCAGGCGGTCGATGACGTTATGCACAGTGAGGGGGTCCAATGGATCAAGGTGGGATATCAAAGCACAGGATTCGATGCAGCAAGAACGCCCCTTATGACGCCCAATGCCGATCTCTTCCGAACCATTGTAGATCGGGCCCACCATCACAATCTTCCTGTCGCTGTGCATCACTATTGGCTCCACGATCTCCACACACTCCTTTCCTTTCCCTTCGATACGCTGGAACACATTACACAGGACAAGGACATAGATGAAGCAACGCTTGCAAAGATGGCGCAGCGTAATCTTGGCGTCACCAGTGATCTTGAACAGTCTGCGTTCGCACGAGAACCTGCACGGTTCTTAGCTATTATCAGGAGAGGCACTGCACCCCTGCTTGCAAAACCGCGCCTCCACATCATGAGATTGCTCAATGACGTAGCACAAGGTCGGGACATCTATGGGTTGAGGCCTCGAAGAAAACTCATGGAACGTGTCTTTATAAGGGAAGTGCTCGACAGAAAGATGCGCAATTTGAAAAAGCTCTCCGAGTACGGCATAAGGGTTGTCGCCGGCACCGACGCCGGCGTTCATATGTTCATGGGTTTGCTTCCCCTGGAACTCCATCGGATGTGCCAGGCAGGATTGAGCACTGCTCAGGTTCTCCGGTCGGCCACACAGGAGGCCGCTAGGCTGCTTGGCTATGATGATATGGGCCGCATTGCACCGGGCTTCATCGCTGACATGGTCCTGTACGACAGAGATCCCTTGACAGACATTCAGGTTCTCAAGGAACCACGTTACGTAATTCGTCAAGGCGTGCCTGTGGTTGTGCCCAGCCTTGTCACACTGAACACAAAACTTCCAAGGTCTGATTAACTGAATTGCTTCACCGCTGCTACCATTGAAGCAGATACTGTAATGGATGACTTTGGAAGGCAGGCTTCACGGCCGGCGATCTTAGCAAAAGGAGGATAGGAGAGTGAATCCATTACGTAGAGCACTTTTTTTATGTTCTATCAGCATCTTCTTCGTCCTTGTATCGACAAACACGCCCTTACAACTGGCAGAAGGAGCCACCAGAACAGCCGAAGGTCAAGCTCCAGCGAGTTGGACCCTAGCTATTTATATGGACTCTGACAATGACCTTGATGTATGGGCTCAAAAAGACCTCATTGAAATGATGATGGTTGGCTCTTCGTCCAAGGTCAACGTTATCGTCTTTTGGGATGGGTTCGAAAGCCCTGGGTATGCATTCCGTATCATTCGCAACGGGTTTGAGAGACTCCCTGAGTTCAGCCTGGATGGAGTGGAGCCAAACATGGGCGCCCCTTCCACGTTAAGGGAATTTGCTGATTTTGTCTTCACTACATTTCCAGCACGACACTATGCCCTCCTTCTGTGGGATCACGGTGATGATTTTAGAGGTGCTATGTTCGACAGCCACATCCCAGGGAAAGGGTTTGACTTTCTGACACATCAAGAAATGGTTGAGGCCCTAGCCGGATTCAAGATAGATGTCCTAATATATGCGGCCTGTGTAATGTCGACGATTGAAGTTGCTTATGAATATTATTCTTCAGGGCTCAACATTGACTATTACGTCGCCAACGAGGGCTATGACCCTATGGATGGCTTTCCTTATCATGCGATTCTGACCAAGCTCGTAGCAACCTCAGATGTTAGTTCTTTCCGTCTCGCCAAGCTATTTGTAGATGAATACGTCGACTACTACACCTCTCAAGGCAAGGCGTATTCCCAATCGGTAACGCTCTCTTTCCTAGAGTTAGATCAGATAGGCCAGGTGGTTTCAGACCTTCAAGAAATGACTCAAGCGATCAAAAAGGCAATAGCACATTATGCTCCAATCATCTCCGATGCCCGAGGCCATGCCAATCTTCCCTGGTCTGAAAACGGATGGGAACGACTCATTGATTTGACGACGTTCGTGAAAACTATTCACGATGAAACCGAAGATCCCAAAATGGTCTGGAACATTGATCCGGCTATAATCGATGCTGTTCTCTCGGCGAGCCAACGGCTACTTCAAAGCTTAATGGAAGCGGTAGTTTATGTAAGGAACACGCCAGTCATGGATAGAAAAGGGTGTGGCGGGATAGCTATATATTTTCCCACAAGCTGGAACTCTTTTGAAAAGAACAGGCACATGTATGGATCACTTTATAGTTCAATGCAATTCGCTGCTCAAGGCTGGCTAGATTTTCTCTACGCTCATTGGAATACAAAAGCAGACTAAACTATTTTCAAAAGCCTTACACGATACGAAGAGGACTGGCTCACTTTTCGATTCGATAGAGAAAACCATCCTTGCATATTTGATCAGAGGGCGGAGAGCTAGTGGTTTTTTGGAGCACATGCTACTCCCCTGTTATATTCTCTTGGGATTATGTGTGTGGATGATTGGGCGCAACAAGCTTTGAAACCCTCGGCATAAATGATGTGATTCAATACCTGTTCTAAAAATAGATCTGTCCCCTTTTCTGGGCTATCGAGGCAATGTCTCAGGAAAAGGAGAATACGCAAAGGAGCAAGGATGAAAACCGGGATTGCCAACCTTCCGCTTCACTATGGCAATGCTCCCCCGTGGCTCTTTCAAAGGATGAAGAGCCTTTCCAAGGAGATTTCAATCTTTATTATTGATGAATATGGCACTGAGGAGATGCTTCGCAGGCTCTCTGATCCTTTCTGGTTTCAGGCCTTTGGTTGTGTGCTTGGATTTGATTGGCACTCGAGCGGCGTTACCACCACGGTCTGCGGTGCCTTAAAAGAGGCTTTAAAGGAAATGGGCAAGGAGGTAGGGTTCTACATAGCAGGCGGAAAGGGAAAGGCCTCAAGAAGGACCCCTCTGGAGATCGAACAGATCTGTCATGATACATCGATGGATGGTCACTCCCTGGTCTATGCAAGTCGCATGTCTGCCAAAGTCGATAGCGCCGCTCTTCAGGATGGGTATCAAATCTATCATCACACCTTTTTCTTCACCCGATCGGGCCAATGGGCAGTCATCCAGCAGGGCATGAACGAACAGACAAGATATGCACGAAGATATCATTGGTTGAGTCAAGGGGTTAACGATTTTGTCTGCGAACCTCATTGGGCAGTCTGCTGTGACAAGCGACAAGAGTGCTTAAACCTGGTAGCAATGGAAAGCGAAAAGACCCGACAGGCAATCAGCCAGTTATCCAAAGAAACGCCAGAAGTGCTGCTTAGAGAGGTCAAGAAGCTAAGGGAGCTTTATCTCCCGAAGGCACATCCCATCCCTATGCAAGAATTGCGAGTGGAAAGGCTGGAAACATCCTTTATCCACATCTTTGAACATGCACCAGTAACTTTCGAACAAGTTCTCGGACTTCACGGTGTTGGCCCTAAGACCCTTCGTGCCTTGAGCCTGATCTCTGAAGTAATTCACGGCGCAACGCCCAGTTTCAAAGATCCTGCCCGGTACAGTTTTGCCCATGGTGGGAAGGACGGTCACCCATACCCTGTCGACCGAAAGCTCTACGACCAATCGATCGAAGTATTGAAAAACGCTATTGACAGGGCAAAGGTAGGAGATCGGGAAAAGGCAGACGCACTCAAACGGCTATCATGTTTCACAAGAGGTGGGGTGAACGGAGAATCCCACTTCGAACATCGTCACGGCCAAAGCTGACCCGTCTCTGGTAGAGACGAAACAGACTTGGTTCACTTTTCTAGGCCACATTGCGCAACAGGCACTACGATTCGCTGCCGGGATGTACAAGAGGGGCTGGAATGATGCTCGAGTCCCTGAGCCATGGAGATGCCCTCATACAAAATTGCCGCATCATCAACAACCTAGGAATGGGTATTTCGACAGACCGCGTGTGATTAGAGATCTACGATTCCCTTATTGATGGAAATCAATATGCTGGCGTTTTCGTGCTCCAATCGGGCTTCATCGCTGGCATGGTGTTGTGCGATAAAAATCCTTTGACAGACATTCAGGTCGTCAACGAACCACCTTACGCAATTCGTTACGCCGTCCCTGTAACCGAGCCTCAGGGAGTCGGGAAGGGGGTCATAGCAACAAAGTGCGGTGCCAGAGTTTTCACTATCCTTACCCTGCGGCGCATGAGAGCGATCATACCGAAAGGTATCGAGAACACGACTGCATCGATACTTAGCCTTTTTGTATCAAGGTCATCATCGTGATCGTACCTAGACTGCACACTGCACATGCAGCCGCTGCCAGCACTCTCACGTTGGTATGAGCGAGCAGGTGCCTCAGCAGGACCGTAGTATGCCATGGCCGCAAGATATGCAAGGGCTCCCTCCCAGATATGAGGAAGTGCCACCCGATTGCTAAATTCCTTTTCCCCGTCACCGTCAGTATCTACAGCAAAATATATCTCTCCGTAATGGAGCGTAGCAGCAGTAGGAATTTCTTTTAAAAGCACATCAAGTGCCCATTCAATAGAACCTTTGGTACGTTCTTCAGCTCCCCACCCAACCTTTGCCAACCCGAGGACCGCCTTGCCTACATACGCCCCAAGAAGCCTCTCCTTGCTGAGCGTGGCTCTCGCATCTGACCACAGTGCAGCCTCGTGCCGCCTGCGTCTCTCAGGGTCTACCGGCACTCGAGCAGGCCAGAGCAGGTATGCGTCAGAACCTCCACCAACATACCTCCCCTGTTGCTCGTCCCAAAAGTACTGTTCGATTGCTGAGCGTATCTCATCTCTTCGTTCCTCCCACACGCGTATTTGGTGCGGATCCTCCCCACAGATCGATCCAGCCTCAATAGCTGCATCCATGGCCATGTACACTGAAACCGCACCGGTCAGGGTGCGGCTGAGCTCGACGTTGTCGTCCTCAAAGGCTTTGCATTGAAGACCACTCGTATCGCCTGCGTCCCTGCAATCACCTAGCGAGGATGCGGTCCGGCGTATAGACTCGTAAAGGCCTCCTGGCACACTCCCATCCCCACATAGATAGCGGTAGCCTTCCGCCTCTTCGAGAAATCGATAGTGCTCCATCATAGCCCAGGCAGCAAATGCGCTGTTGTCAATCTCAAAAAACAGTGGGCCGCCAGGCATCCCGTCTGCGTAGTACGTCATCTCATACGTGCCATCAAGTCGCCAGCCCCAGAGCTGCTGAAAGAGGCCCTCAAGCGCGCACCATACGTCGTAGCGCGGACTGGAGACGTCATTGCAATTTCTTTGCACCTCGGCGAGAAAGTAAAGGTTCGAGGCCGCGATATCGGCAAACCCTGCTACATCCATAGCAAATGAAAGGAAGGCCCCGTCCCTGGGCCAGTTGAGATGATAGGGTGGCTGCGATGCGATTGAGGCAACAAAGGCGCCAGTACGTTTGTCCCAACTCTGTCGTATCGACACGAGTGTCCGTTTGCACACGGCCAGTATCTCAGGATCGTCGGTAGCTGGCATCACTGCCTTGCCAATCCATTGTGACCACTCCTTTTCCGTCTCTTCAAGGAGTGACTCCCACCCGTGACGTCGGGCCTCGTCAAGCAGTGCTAGTGCGTCTGCAGCCCTATTCGAAGCAGTCAGATATACGGTAAAAGACACGTCGGCTGTGTCCTCTGATATCTCTTTCATCAATGCGCCGTCCACCTTCCCATAAGCAACAGAAGTAGCCTGAAGCTCGCCATCGAGACTGTCGTAGTATGCTGCCTGAAGCTTCTCACTGGACGGTGCCTTTAACCGTTCAAGGCCGCACTGGTGTCCGTCCGATCGGCCCGTACCTCCGAGTCCTGAAAAATCAGCGCCAATCGCCAGATATATGGGCACCTCGGCTCGTCCAGGCTCGTATCCAAAGACCCTGTCGAGCCTTTCAATGTACTGATCGATCTCCTCCTGGCTCGTATCTAGCCGGGGCAATAAGGACGCATCAGGCTGTTGGGGCCGAAAATGGACAAGTGCATCACCTGCCTCATAGTACATGACAGCAAAATCATACATGTCTTCCAAGGCCCAATCGTCCAAAGGAAGATACGGCGTCTTGTTCGTTACAGGCGCCATATTCTCATAGTACATGAGCTTCGCGCCGCGCAGGCAGCTCGATGGCTCACGCCCAACCACACGATAGTGGCGTACCAGCACATCCTTGTCAGGATGTACGAAATTGAGAATTTCAACACGTAATCCAATCGCAGGATGCTCAGCTATGGTAACTACCACGTTTGACCATGGACTCATATATCTTTGGCCATGCTGCCATGAGGCATCACGAAACCAGTGTACCCGGCCACCGTCTTCGGCCGGCAGGTAGATCCCGGCAAAAGAGCCCATGGTCTCTTCTGCTCCATTATGGAGGAGCTTGCGGCATGCACATGCACTTTTGCACCTCTTCCCAAGAATGGGTATCGGCGTGTGGTAAAAGATGTGGTCAAAGTAGCTCGGACTGGGCCAGCGAAACGCGGTGAGTTCTCCTGCGTATCCAAACCCCACAATGAGTGCGCTGTTCCCTGATATCGCAGTACAGTTAAAGAATACAAAAAGGTCTTCTATAGTTGAAACAGTTTCTTCTGAAGAGCAGTCATAGTCAGCCGGAAGACTCCCTTCCTGAAGTTCCTTTGACTCTAGCTGGCAAATGTACCCCTGTACGACAAACAAGACAGCAATAACACACCAAAGAAGAGGCTTCGCATGGCAAAGAGCTCTCATCGTTCTTTCGCCACCTGTCGACCAGTATCAAAAGATATTCCGGGGTGGGTTTGCAGCTATACCGATCCCCTGTTGTCCGGTAAGCAGCACATTGAGAAGGTCGTTTTGTCTGAACCACATCTTGTATTCGTAGTCGTCTTTCACCACAGTCGGGGAATACTCATTGGTAAGGATCCTAAGCGAGACCTCGGTGAGAAGTACTCCCAATCTGCAGAAAATGTTTTCTCCTTCTGGCGGTAGCATCATACACGAATATTGCATGAATCCTCCAAGGTCCAATTGAAAAGGCTCATCGAGGATCGGATTTACGCCCACTCGCTGTTTGATCCACCTGAGACCATCCTCAGACCCTGCATACCCCACACTGACTGAATGGGTCTCTATAAGGGTTGCACTATTTCCAGGATCCCTGAGGACAAGGGTGCCACCCGTGTAGTACATACGGTAGATCTTCCGCTGGGAGCTGTCATCGCGCATTACATAAGGCGACCAGACCTGCTGCCATTCCCAATTCCGTCTGAGGGCCCAATCGTGGCATTGCGGATCGCGTTCGTACTCTTCTTTTGTGCATGGCGTAATCGGCTCTGGTACAAGGACTGGCTCGATGCGAGTCGTTCTCTCCTCTTCGGTACAGGCAGCCGCGCGTGTCCGTGTATTGTGTGCGTCACTCTTGAACCACACCCGTCCGTCTTCTGAATATGCATGGCCTATGCTCCGCCTCTCCAATGAGGGATCTGCACTGCACGCTCTCTTGTCTCCTGATGGACACTCCGCACCGTCGTACCACATCCTGTAAAGGCCATCGTCACGGATGACGGTGGGTGAGCCAATGCTGCCTGCAGGACCTCCCTCCCAATCAGCACACGGCACAACTACTGGTGCTGGTTCATCTTGCGGCCCTGCCCTTTTCCAATGGAGGCCATCCCTGGAAGTGGCAATACCAATGCCGGATCGTGCACCATTTGAATACCACATCTTAAAAGGGACCTCAGGATCATAAGGATCGAAAACGACACATGGCGCCTTGATCCCACCTTGTTCCCATGCGCCGACATCGTAAGGCGAACCATTCTCCCAAACAACCAGCGTAGGCTCATGGTGCGTATCCCGTCCCGTCCAATGTTCGCCGTCAAGGGACTCAATCGCATAGATCTTTCCTTCACGCTCGTACCACATGTAATACACACCCCTCACCTTCACGACCGAGGGCTCGTCTCCTACGACTGGCTCTGGCGATGTCCCGCCATTCCCAGCTTCCATTACGATAAAGGGCTGAGTCGAATTGGTTGGATCCTGGTCTATGTCCAGCTTGATAAACGGAGCGACACCAGCGTTTGGAAGGTTTTTCCATCCAGCAGGCTCTTTCCCAGGATCTCCTAACGTGCCACACGAGGCGATCACCATGAGTCCTACGATCGCAGCCAGTGCGTGCCACACACAGACCACAACACCACTGTGCATACCTTCGTGCCGTACCAGCATAGGTTTCGTACCTAAAATCGCACGGTTATCGTTGCGCCCACATTAAGTATTCTGCCCTTTGCTTCATAATCGCCAAAGGGATCAGCAGGGTTTGCCTTTACTGTCTTACGCCTGGTAAGTATGTGATATTGAGCGTGGGCATCCAGCGATACAGGTTTGGTAACAACTCTGAACACATCCTTTATCGTAACACCAACTCCCCACGAAGGCACATGCTCATCGCTGTCAACAAAATTCGTCACACCGGTTTGGGCTCGCACTGGTGTAGGCCGATACGCATATCCGCATCGGACATCCAGATCCACGTGACGACTAGATAGTGCACGGTACTCCAGACCGAAGGTTGGTACCAGAATATCACGAAATTCTGGCGGTGGTATGGGGAATTCGATGATAGTCACCCAGTCAGCAAGGTTGCCTGGAGGACCTGTAAGCTTGAGTTGTACCCTTGGTGTGTACTCCTTATATTGCGACCACCTGACCCATGAGAGCGAACCAGCGATCTTGAAAGTAGGCCATAGACGGAGCGCTGCGCCTACGGTCAGCTGGCCAGGAGAAAAGTGACTTGCCTGTTCTCCTATGGCGTCTATTCTTGTCTGACGAATCAAGGGAACAGGCATGGTCTCGTACACATACATGTCAGGCAGCATGACCACAGGAGTGATCCTCACGTTGAATTCGCTCTTTTCTGCATAACATAGACCAACCCGCATACGATCCTTGTACTTGAACAGAAGGCCGCCGTAAGGAGCAAAGGTTGGTCTAAAATCCTCGCTATGGGAACCTACCGATGGGATATTCCTCCACTGCTCGGACACGTAGATGCGCTGTTCTCCTGTCATATCCACGAGCAAGGAAACCCCTGCACCCACTGCGAGCCACGGTGCAAGCTCGACTGCAACAGGAAACAGCGCGACCATTCGCTGTGCATCGTTGGAATAGAGCACAAACCGAGGACGATCCTTGGGCATGAGGAGATAGCGGGCAAGACGCTTGTCAGGGATAAAAAACAGTGCCCCCCCACTTCCCTTTACGCGTCTGGAGCGTGCAGGGACCACTACACCGATCACCAGACCGGATTGCGAATCAACATCCGTATCCTTCCCATCAATGGAGAGTGCCTGGTCGGCGTAGAGGTATGATAACGATATCAAGACATCATTGACCTCAGCCAAGGCAGCTGGATTGTAGTAAAGGCTCGCTGCATCACCATCCATAGCGACCATGGCAGGACCAACAGCAGCCCCCTTTGAGGTGCACCCTAAAAGATCGAATACATGAGCCCAAGCATCTCCACCGCTACAAAGGGCACACATGCACACAACAGTAGCAGTAGCTATAACTTCGCGCGCCCGTACACCTCTTCTCATACAAGCCCTTCTGCAATCATCATGTGCTTTACCACATATCGATGGAAGCTGAGACAAAGATGCCTACATTGATGATCCCCCCATGGCCTTCAATGCGTGTATAGGGATAGCCTGGATAGGCGGCAGGTACCTGCGCATCCTTTTGTGCTGTACGACGTTCCATGTGGTGATACTGGAGAAACCCACCGATTGAAACAGGATATCTCAGTAGCCGGCCAGCCCACTGCTTCAGGCAGATCTCGGGACTGAATGCAACTATGTGCTTATCGTTGTCCATATAGTTGGTAAAACCCGTCTGAAGGGGCACCGGTGATGTCTCAAAGGAATACCCCAGCCTGAGGTAGATATCAGTGTGATCAGAAGAGGCAACCTGGTATTGCATGCCAACTCGGGGCACATACGTATCGTGCAATCCTGGTGCACGTGGCTCGGTCGGTGCAAAGGTGAGAGGAAAGATGGGAAAGCGGAAATCGAAACTGGTCACAAGATTCGGATCAGGCATCTTTGACCATAGCTGATATGCAAGGTCAACGGCAAGAAGGAATCTCTCTGACGGCCGGTAAGAGATGCCAAAGGTAAACTGCTCGGGTTGGTACAATGAGATCGCTGCAAAATCAATGATCAAGGGAATTGTGCCGATTCCGATAAGCGGCCGAAACTGGTACTTGATCATAAATGCATCGCGCCAGGACATCCCTATACGAAGTCCTTTGAGCACTGGCCAGAGGCGATCAGGGCTAAAAAGAAGCGAAACCGAAGGCGTGAGTGTTACGATGAGCTCCTGGTTTACGTCAAGGACCACCTCGTTTTCAGAGGTTAGCGTAGCCTCGAAGGAGCCAAATGTATTGTCATTGAGGATAACAGATCCTCCAACAGAGACCGCAGGATGCAGTTTTATCGCTAGGGCTGGAACGACAGTAATGTCTCGCGGTTCATTCTGAAGAAGCACGAACTGAGGCTCCTGAGGCAACGGGACCTTGACCCCGAATATGAGGTTCCAAGGCATATAGAACGCAACCCCAAAATAGAGCCTTTCTTTCAGCCATGCTGAGAACGGTATAGGAAGTGAGAACCCAAGTGCCAGGCTGTGGCAGTCCTGGACTCTAAAATCCTTGCCATTGACCTCTAGAAATGGCCGCATGTACTGATACCCGAACCCTGCCACGAGGCGATGCTGCATGGTCATGCCAGCAGGGTTGTACCACGGTGCAGAAAAATCATCGGCAACTGCAGTGAAGGCCTGGCCCATGCCTATTGCCTTTGGGCCAAATCCAAAGGTCGAAAAACTGACCCCCCATGCAACCCGAGCCAGCAAGAGACTTGCCATTACACACGCAGCACCGTAGCAGAGGGGCCAAAGGATTTCCCTTGTTGACGAGCTCTGTCGTTTGCAGGACAATCGAATCACAGCTGGCCTGACCAAACATGATCGAGATCGACTCTAGACCGATCCCGTACAACGGACAGTGGTTCTGGCGTATGCCAGCTACTCATGGAATTTCCGAGGGCATTCCCTTCATTCTTCCAGGGGCCAACACTATCATGGTCCAATGAAGGATGCAACGTAAAAGATCTCAATCGCGAGGATACGAACTCTCAAGAGCTGCAGATCACTCACCCGTGAAAGAGTCGAACGACTTATGCTCGAAGAAAAACTCCTGCGAGTCCTCGATTACATAAATGAAGGCATTGTCATTATCGATGAGCAGGGGCATACCGAGTGCCTCAACACTGCAGCCATGGCCCTTTTAAAGAGGAGTCCCACTGCCCTGTCCATCACTTCTCTACAGGCGTGCATGCATCCTAACGACCGTGAGGGATTCGCCAGGACCGTCAAGAAACTGTTCCAGAAGGAGCTAGGCGATACGATCGAACTTCGTTTCAGGATCAGGGGGCAAGGAGATAGGGAGTGGATACCTGTTGTTGCGCGGGCATCATGTAGCGAGCTTACCTCACCAGAAAGAAAAATGTTCACCATATTCATGCGAGAGGACAAAGAGCGGCGGCGGACAGATCCATTCCAGGAACAGTATCGCATCCTCACCCAGGAGGTCCTCGAGAAGAGCCGCAAGCTCGCTGAATACGAAGCTGAATACCAAACCCTATTGGAAACGATGAACGACGGTCTCATGGTCCTCAATGTCGACCACAAGATAATATTTGCCAACGAGAATCTCGCTACCATGCTCGGCTGTACGATTGAGGAAATGATAGGTGGAAGCGTATTCAGGTTTTTTGACGAGCAGAGCCATCCCCTGATTACTCAGCAACTCCAACGACGAGCAGCCGGCATCTCTGACTCATACGAAGCGGTCATGGTATGCAAGGGAGGCCGAAGGATAACCTGTCTGATACGAGGAGCACCGCGCTGGACTCCAGAGGGGACCTATGCAGGCGTTGTAGCCAACATTACAGACATTAGCATGCGCAAGGAGCTCGAGGACCAGCTCAAGGCCTCTGAGAAGCAGTATCGAAAACTCTTTGAGCACATGCAGGACATGGTGTTTCAAGCTGATCCTGAGGGCCTTATCACTGCGATGAACCGCGCAGGAGCCACTGTCCTGGGCTACGATGCACCCGAAGAACTCATTGGCCACACAATTCAGTCCTTGTTCGTTCACCACGAGGACTGGAGTCGTTTCACCAATAAACTTCATGAGCAAGGGTCAGTTGAAGACCACACTTCCTTTGTGCGCCGAAGAGACGGCCAAGCAATTGCACTCTCTATCAATGCTCATATTATACGGGACAAGAAGGGCGCGTATAAGGGAATCGAGGGAGTAGCCAGGGACGTTACCGAGCGAGTGCGGATGGAGAAACAGCTCCAGGAATATGCCGCAGACCTTGAGCGAAAAAACGAGGAGCTAGAGAGCCTGGTGTATTCGGTTACACATGATTTTAAGTCACCTTTGATGGTAATCGGCGGACTGGCAAACAGACTGGAAAAGATGGTTAGCCATCTGGGTGATCAGCGTCTCATCGAATATGTGAGCTGGATACGCACCAGTGCATCCAAGATGGAGAAAATGGTAAACGACCTCCTTGGGTTCTATCGAGCCGACAAGATGCCAGCTCCCTGTGAGGATGTCTCAATTGATTCGCTCGTTGATGCCGTCTTGAGCGATGCACAGCCGCTGGCCCACCAGAAAGGGATATGCCTCAGAAAGAAAGGTTCATTCCCATTGGTCAAGGGATATCGAATCAGGCTCTACCAGGTCTTTTACAATCTGGTTGAAAATGCCATTAAGTACATCGACCAAACAGAAGGTGCATTCGTGGAAGTAGGCTATGTGCCTTGTGCAGACGAGCACTGTTTCTATGTGAGTGACAATGGTCCTGGCGTCCCCCCTGAACATCATCAAAAGATATTTCAGATATTTTACACATTGGAGCCAGAAAGAATTTCGGGTACAGGCATCGGGCTTTCAATCGCCAAAAAGATTGTCGAGCTGCACGGAGGAAGGATCTGGTTAGAAAGCGAGCTTGGGAAGGGTGCGACCTTCTTCTTCACACTTCCAAGCTCATCGCCACTCTGCTGACGCGGATACCCCCAACAGGACTGTTTGAATACCCTAGCCTACCAGTAGCAGATCCAGCCAGAGCGGTTCACCGTGTTGCCTCTATCCATTCCACAGCCACCATATTCCGCGCCACTGGCTTATCGATCTTTCCCTTGGGATACCCAATGGAGAGTGACGTAAGTGCTTTCCATGGCGGGACGATACCCAGCTTCTTGCGTAGGGACGGCAAATAGTCGAGTGCTGCAATGGTGAGCCCAATATAACAGGTTCCCAGACCCATTCCGTGGGCTGCTAACACCATGTTTTGAGCACAAATGCCTCCATCAAGGTCTGGATTGCTTATGCCTCGTGTATCAACGAGGATAAAGATCACTACCGGTGCGTTCCAGTAGATGACGTTTTCACAACGATCGGCCTTCTCTATAGCGGTCATAGGCCGTTGGTCCATCTTGTTGACATATAAGTAGCTCAGCAAGGTCGATACACTCTTGTTCCAGGCCTTGCCACCCATATAGATATCTCTGAATCGTTTGAGAACCTTCATACACTCTGATTCTATTTCTCGAATCACTGCCTGATCGGTGATCACCACAAATTTCCACGGCTGACAGTTGCCTGCACTAGGAGCGTACCTGCCCGCCTCGAGGATTCGCTCGATCATGTCTTTGGGCACTGGTTTGTCCTGGAAGAGCCTGACGCTCCTTCGACAAAGAATCACGCGTTCGATCGGTGTAAGCGCTTCCATCGCTTTGTCTACGTTAGCTGGATCTACCTGAGCAAGCAATTTTGGGGGCATGACCTCCTCTGGTAGCAGGGTCCGGTAGCGTCCTTCCAGGACTCGATAGGTCCCAACCAGCGTCGATGCGCCTACAGGACATACAACTTCGCAATTTCTACAGGCAAGGCACGCCTTCTCGATCCCTTTGTAGCCCTGAAGATATGGTATCTCATCAGGACCCATTACGAGCCCCATGGTAGGACACGCCGCCACACATCGGCCACAGTGCGTGCATTTTTCACGATCGACCTTGAACTCGGGAAATCGGGTCTTAGGCAAATGGGCCTTACGGTAGTTCTCGAGCAACATAAGTCCTACTCCCACTCCTACTGTTCCACACCTTTATTTCAGAATCTGCACTACTTGCATAGACCTGGCCCCACACCTGCCATTGTATCGAGGCTGCGCAAAGGACTTTGCAGACCCCAACTGCCGTCAGGCAGTCTCACAATACCACTGAACATCGATGGTCTCAGGAGCCCAGCATCAGCCTTGTTGCCAAAAAGCCTCGGCTCTTTGGTACAGATCTCGAGTGCAGCACACTGTCTGCCGTACAGTTCGGCCTCTACCGTACCTTTTGGCCGTGCCAACAGCGTTAAGCGTATGTCAGCAATCTTACTATTGACGCAATAGGAGAGCGCACCATCAGGATTGTAGTAGGGCAGCACAGTAAAAAGGTTCTTTGCGGCCCTGAGTTCACCCTTTAGGTCGTAGCCCTGGCCTCGTATCTCGAATGTCAAGTGGTCGATGCCCACCTCGGTTGCCCGTGGTATCAGAGAGACAGGCGAGTTGAACGAGATCATCCTTCCGTCGAGGTTGAGAAAGGCGAGCGAAAAGAAGTTCGATACAATCGGGCCGATCTTGATCTTAGAGACAATGCCCTCGAAGTATGCTCCTGTCCTGTTTTCAAAGGCATTGCAATGACCCCACGCGTAGTGATGCGCATGCTCGAGGCCCCAGTTATGACCTTGCATACCTGCGGCGTTATCCACCTCGATCCTCTTCCCGCACACAGCAATCCAGCCCCAGTATGTGGAGTTGGGATATGGAGATTTTGCCTTGGATTTGGGGATGCTGGTGTTGTAGAGTCGCTCAAAAGGGAAATGGTGAAGGCTCGGCGACCCTTCAGTGAAGGAAAGGTCCCACTCGATTGTTGTCCCTTGGGCATCGCGCAGAGCCCCCTTGGTGTGCGGCGGCTCGAATAGGCTCTCGCCCATCACGATCCGCACCGGTGCTGAAGAGAGGGTACAGGATCGTATTGGATAACTCTGCTTGAGCCCAATCAGGTTTTCTGGATTGTCTGCATCGAAAAAAATCGCCCACACTTCGCCCACCGTATCATCAGGTCGTCTCTTCGGGGCATAGATGGTGAATTTGAGCCATACCGCAATCCTTTTCTCACGATCGTTAAATTTCATGAAAAAGGATTCAACATGACCCTTCAAGGTCCCCGGCACCCACATCACTGCATTGTCTTTTGCAGACTCGTTTCTTGCACTCATTAGTTTCTTCCACGCTCCTCCGAAAGGAATTACTGATCACATGGACCGAGAGAACCCTCACCACCTTCCCTTTCCCTTCTCCACCCATCAGGCACAGCCCATTTATAGTGAAAGCCATGAATACCTGTCAACAGAAGCTCATATCCAGCCTGCCCCAAGACACAAACGGCCGGCAGGTACGAATACTCAGGTCAAAGGCCGACCCTATAGAACAGGCCTCCCTGGTACGAGATTTTAACCGTGTCAAAACATGGGCTGGCTACGATATGTTCGATGCTCATTCTTACTGAGGAGTTCGGCAAGTACATCAGGATAATCAGTAATGATGCCATCCACTCCCATATCGATAGCCTTTTCCATATCTTCTTTTGTGTTCACCGTCCAGAGGTGAACTTCTATCCCGTACGCATGGGCTTGAAGCACGATCTCAGGGATGAGAAAGGCTATCCAATAAGGGATTTGAAACGCCCTTGCCTTGACTGGCTCCTCTGCTGGAATATTCGGGTAGCTGTGCAGAAACCGAAGGATCTCTAGAGGACCTGCATTCGTCGCTATCTCAGGATCAAGCCTTCTTACTTGTTCCAGCACAAAGTCGTCCATCGAGGCAATGAGCACTTGTCGGCTCATGCCCATTTCATGGATGAGATCGATGAGCAATTTCTCCATATGAGGCACGCGCTGCTTTATTTCGATATTGAACCGTTCTCTAGGAAATCGTTCAAAGGCCTCTTTGAGGGTTGGTATCCTAATACCTTTACTCCGATATGGATATGTGGTGCCGCCGTCAGTAGTAAACCAATAGGCAGCGTCCAATTCTTTTACTTGCTGCAGAGTAAGTCCATTGACCGGGCCTTGACCGTTTGTTGTTCTATCCACTGTGTCGTCGTGAATGATGACAATCTCGCCGTCCAGGGTGGTGTGGACGTCCGTCTCTAGGATTGTAGCCCCTGCAGAAAGTCCTGCCTGAAACCCTACGATGGTATTCTCTGGCGCAATCCCGCTTCCTCCTCGATGCGCCATATTGCGGACACCTGAGCCATCGAAGTAGCTTATCTCAATGCTGCGGACTACAGCATCCTGGTCACTGCCACAGCCACTATGAAAAAGCAGCAACGAACAAAGGCACACAAGGCCAATAAGATTCGTTCTCTTTTGCATTGAGCTCATCCTCCACACAATGCCTCAGAGGCCAAGATAGCTCCTCGACTTTACCATCATACGTGATGCAGCATCATAGTGTCACGTGTCTTCCTCGCAGCCGACCCTTGTCCACTAAGATGCTTTGTCTTGTCGGGTTTGAAAATCGTGGCTTGATATACTAGAATACATATCCAGTAGGATGAACTTTCTGTAAGGAAAGAGAGCTCGATGCCTAAAGGTCAGTTTCTCGAACTCAATGACGTTGCCCACCTGCTCAATTGCAGTCCGAGCGATGTGATACGTCTGGTGCGCGAGGGCAAGCTTGCACCTGTCAAGAAAGGCCCCTATCTGGTGTTCCGCATACCAGAGGTGAGAGCGTTCAAGGAAAAGCTAAGGATCGTGCCTTCCCAACGATCTCCCAACGCCTCAAAGCACTGAACTTATCCCCGGAGTGCAGTAGGTACGGTTGTGTGGCCACTCGCACCGTGTACACTGCTTGGGGCCAGCCCGTTCCCATGCGAACAACAGACCTGCCACTGACGAGCAAAGCGCAAGGAACACCTAAGAAGTGTCTTGCCGGACCCTCCCCCACGGCACACCAGAGAAGGTGTAAGATGAAGCTAGTTCACTCGTGCACCCTAAATCAGGGCTGTGCTAAAGTAGCGCTCTGCACGGTCTGGAAGTACGGTGACGACCGAACGCTTACCGTCTGCAAAGTGGGCAGCACACCACACGTTTGCACCTGAGGACGTTCCCACGAGCAACCCCTCCTCTTTGGCAAGCCGACGAGTCGTCTCGATGGCATCTTCGTCAGTGACTGTCATCACGATGTCGATGAGGGATCTGTCTACCACATCTGGAACAAATCCATCTCCAATGCCTTGGATCATATGCAGTCCTGGTTCCCTACCCAAGAGCGCAGCACTGTTCTTGGGTTCTACAGCCACGATCTGCACCTTGGGAGTCCTCTCTCTGAGAAACTTGCCAACGCCCATAAGTGTCCCGCCACTGCCTACCCCTGCCACAAACACATCAACAGTGCCGTGGCATTGGCTCCAGATCTCCGGTGCGGTATACCTGTAATGACATTCTGGATTGCGTGGATTGGTGAACTGACCGGGGATGAACACATCTCGTATGGTCTCTTTGAGTTCATCGAGCTTTTCCAAGGACCCTTTGAGACTCTTTTCAGCCGACGTCAATACCAGTTCAGCACCGAGTGCCTTGATAATCTTTTTGCGCTCCTCGCTCATGTTCTCAGGCATAACGATAATGACCCTATAACCCTTCTGTACTCCTACCAATGCCACTCCGATCCCTGTGTTGCCCGAGGTAGCTTCTGCGATGACGCTTCCTGGTCTGAGCATCCCATCCTTTTCTGCCATTTCGATAATGTACTTCGCAACCCTGTCCTTTATGCTACCGCCAGGATTGAGATACTCGGCCTTAGCGAGGATATCACCTTTAGCTAGCCTGGATATCCTCACCATCGGCGTCTGACCGATGAGGTCCAATACTGTACCAAAGGATTCAGTCATTACGTATGCTCCTCCTGGTACCACAAGACAGTACTACACTGACTTGTTCCGAAACAAACGGCAGCATCTTTCATTCTACAGGAACCCACAGCTCCAATTGGTGCGCTCCGTTGTGTAACTGCCGTGGCAGCTATTGTTGCGCCTCTCTCCCAAAACGAGCTACGGCATCAGGGTACTTCCTGCCTTGACTGTGAGATCGAAGACAGGCCCGGGAAACATCCCTACAATAAGCACTGCGACAGCCAAGACCCCTCCCCAGAACACGCTAAAAACTGGCTCTGGCTGATATGCAGGTGCTCGCTCAGGTTGGTCCTTGGTATAGGCATGCAGTACCATACTGAGATAATAGTAAAGGGAGATCGCAGTATTTACTGCGGCCAAGACAACGAGCCAGTTGTATCCTCTATTCCACGCTGCAGCAAGCACAAAAAGCTTGCCCATGAATCCTACTGTAGGAGGAATCCCCACCAAGGCAAATGCACCGACAGCTAAGGCACATGCAAGACCTGGCTGGCGCTTGTACAGACCGTTGAGGTCATCGAGTGTAAGATTCCTTCCGTCAGCCGCAACGCGACAGATTACCCAAAAGCACGTCAAGTTCATCAAGATATACGCAAAGGCGTAAAAACCAGTTGAGGCAAGCCCTTGCGAAGTAGCTGCAACCAGCCCGACAACCGCATACCCTGCATGGGCAACGGTAGAATATCCCAGCATACGTTTGAGATCCTTTTGGGCAAGTGCCGCAAGATTTCCATAAGTCATAGAAACTGCAGCCAACACGGCCATTATCGTTACAAGGGTGCCTGTAGGTTCAAAAAGACTCGCCAGACGTATGAGGATGACTAATGCACCAAGCTTTGGCAATGTTGCCACATAGGTAGCAGTCTCATTGCTCGATCCCTGGTACACATCTGGCGCCCAAAAGTGGAAGGGAAACAAAGCCAACTTATAGAAAAATCCTATGAGAAACAGGCTCAGCCCAATAACTCCTACGGGTCGTCCGTCCCACGACCAGTCGGCAGCCCTCAGGGCAGCAAGGTAGGTCGAATGCTGAACAGCGACGATATATGAGAGTCCATAGAGGGCAACGGCTGTGGCCACCGCACCAAAAAGGATGTACTTGACACCTGCTTCTGCTGCACGGCGGTCTCGAGCCCTCAAGGGTAGTAGGGCATAGAGACTATAGGATGAAAGCTCCATAGCCAGATAGATGGTAATGAGCTCTACAGCGCTCGCAAGCAACATGAGCCCAAGTGCAGAAAGCCCGAGCAGCATGAAGTAGTCAGTGTGCTTCTCTTCCTCGAGATCTGGCTGCCGTAGCGCGTTGAGAACGGTAACTGCGAATCCGAGGGTAATTGCCAATTTGAAGTACTGCGAAACAGGATCAACTGTGTAAGCACCAAAGAAAAGAGAACCTGTCGCACTAAGACTCATTACGGCAGCAACGATGCCGAAAGCCGCCAGACACGGCATCACCACAGCAATTGTTCGTGTGCCTTTGGCAGGGATAAGGCTCCACCCAAACAGTAGAATAACCATTCCGATCTGCCACAGTTCAGGTAGGATAAGACGTGCTGTCTGTGCCACCGTCAGTGCTCCTGTCACTTTCTATCTTTTGTCCTCGCAAGAACCCTTTTGTACGCGCTGCTCCCCGGTGTCATAGGACAAAAGTTCTATGTGCCCGATCTCCCTATAGGGCTCGTTCTCGATGACTCGAGCAGATCGCTGGTGAAACGTCTCGATCAAGCCTCGCACCGAGGCGTCCATCGTGTTGAAAAAGACCTTGGGGGCCAAGCCGATATAGACCACAAAAAAGGCACAGGGAAGAAGGTAGGCCCATTCGCGTATAGTGAGGTCCCTCCACCCTTTTTTCCCGCTGCTTGGCTCGCCCCATGCGAGTTTCTGGGTGAGCCGCAACATGTATGCTGCAGCAAGAAGTACCCCTGGCACCATAAACATTCCAATCCATACCTTTGACTGAAATGCACCGATAAAGACTAACAGCTCTCCGATAAAGCTGTTGGTACCTGGAAATCCGAAGGAAGAGAATGCGAACAGACCAAAAAATCCCATATAGGCTGGAAGGTATTTTGCAATGCCGAGGTTATCTGCAACCAGACGGCTGTGGCTTCGCTCATAAATGGTGCCAACCATCATAAAAAGAGCACCAGTGGTAATACCATGGTTGAGCATTTGAAAAAGCGCCCCTTCCACACCCCGCTGATTAAAGAGAAAGATCCCTAAAGTGACAAACCCCATGTGGCCGACCGAAGAGTAAGCAATGATCCTCTTCATATCTTCTTGACCAAGGGCTACCGCACCACCGTAAAGGATCGAGCCCAGCGACACGACGATCATCAACGGTGCAAAGTACTCGCTCCCTGCTGGGGTGAGCGGTAGGCAAAATCTCAAAAATCCGTACGTTCCCATCTTGAGCAATATCGAGGCAAGCAGCACGCTTCCAGCAGTAGGCGCCTCGACATGAGCTGCAGGAAGCCACGTGTGAAATGGAAACATAGGGACCTTGATAGCAAAGGCAATAGCCATGGCAAGAAACATCCACATTTGAAACCGTACTGAAAAGGACGACTGCATCAGGTCCGGCAGAGAAAAGGTGCCGCCACTCACCCTGAAGGCAATCATGGCTACAAGGAGCAGTGTACTGCCTACAAGGGTATAAAGGAAAAATTTTATCGATGCATAGCGACGGTCCGGTCCACCCCAGACCGCAATCAGTAAGTACATGGGAACCAGCATTGCTTCCCAAAAGACATAGAACAGCACGAAGTCCAGCGCACAAAACACCCCGAGACAGGCTGCGACCATAAACAAGAGGCAAAAATGGAACTCCTTTACTCGGTGCTCTATATAGCTCCAGGAGCAGAGGACACACAAAGGAAGTACCCCGATGGTTAGGGCCACCATGAGGATGCTTATGCCATCGACCCCAAGGTAGTACTGCAGCCCCCACTGGGGGATCCACGCACTGCGTTCCACGAACTGGAACTCAGCCGTGCCGAGCTTGAAGCCAAGGAGCGGTAAGGCGAGAACAATTTCCAGAAGGGAAACAGCAAGGGAAAACTTCCTGATGCGGTCAGGATTCTCGAAGAAAAACAAGCACAGACACGCAACAAGCGGAAAAAAAATGATCCCGGTCAACACCGGCACAGTATCAAACACATTCATTGCTGCAGCCACCTATTCTCGAAGTCGCCGTACCAGTACAACCTGTGCTCTCATCGCCACCACCACACAAGGGCAAACCCGATAAGTCCCAAAAGTACGGCCCAAGCGATATAGTCCTGAAGGTTCCCTGTCTGCACTCTTGCAGAGATCCTCCCTATCCCGGCCACGGTGTAGGCTGTCCCGTCGACAACAGTATCGATACCTTTCTTGTCGAACCACCGTGTACCAGCAGCAAGACGCATAAGCCCACGAAGTCCTGCAGCACGGTAGGCTTCTGTCCAGCGGTCATCCAGCCACGAAACAGGTTTACAGATCGCATAAACAAATAAGCTGCCGACGAGCCGATACAGTCTGTCGAAGTCCAGGTTCCTGCCTGGATGTGGCTCAATGACCGTGCGCATGAGATAGAAGCCTAGCCCTGTAAAACTAAGCAGCATGAACGCCTGAAGCACTGTCCATTTCGTATATGGCTCGAAATGCACAGGATACGGCAGCAGGCTATACAGCAACCGTGGATAGATTCCTTGCGCCACGCACAGTCCAGCGGCAACTGCCATTGCCGCGTACATATTGACTGGAATAGGGGTAAGTTTCATCGTGTTGTGGTCCTTGGACCAGAACGCAAAATAGGGGAGCTTTATCCCTACTGAGAGAAACGTACCCACCGCAGCTACCTCGAGAAAGATACCGAGGACCAGTCGATGTGCTTCGACCGCTCCATGAATAGTCATATTCTTGCTGATAAATCCATTGAAGAACGGCATGCCGGAGATCGAGACCGCACCGACCATGTACAGTATCATCACCCAAGGGAGTCTCCCTACCAATCCTCCAAGGTGTGAGAGGCGTGCAGTGCCTGCAGCGTGAAGGAGGCAGCCCGCTCCCATGAACAGCAGACCTTTGTAGAGGATATGCGCGTACGCATGGGATACTGCACCATTGACCGTCATCTCGGTGCCGATACCGATCCCAGCGACCATGTACCCGACCTGCGAGACAATGTGATACGACAGGATCCGCCGTGCATCGTTCTCTATAGCGGCATAGAGGACACCGTAGACCGCCATAACGGTTCCCGCGATCGCCAAAATCTCAAAACCTGAAAAGCCCCTCGCTAGCACGTACACTGCTGTCTTGGTGGTAAATGCACACATAAAGACCGCACCAGGGACTGTCGCCTCAGGGTAGGCATCAGGAAGCCACGCGTGGAGAGGCACTACTGCAGCGTTCACACAAAATCCAATAAGGACCAAATAATCAAAGAGCATGGCCTGCGACTGGCTCACTGGAGTAAATTCAAATGTCCCAAGCGCCCTGTAACGAAGTAGCAGTCCTGAGAGCAAAAACAATCCACCCAGCATGTGAAACAGGAAGTACCGAAATCCAGCCCTGGTGGAAACTGGATTTCTTCGGAGCCAGACAAGGAAGGTCGAAGCAACTGCCATAAGTTCCCAAAATACAAACAAGGTGAGATAGTCCCCTGCAAGAGTGCAGCCAAAAGACCCTGCCACATAGAGCATGCTCGCTACGTGATGCGCCTTCTCTTTTACATGGAGGGAATAGATGATGCCTATAAATGCCTGAATGGCAAACACATGTGCGAACACAAGCGAGAGCCGGTCTACTCGTCCAAGGAGCAAGGTCTGTCCCAGGTAGCACACCCTTCCATACGTACCAGGTGCGGCAAGGATCACACCGACAAAGGCTGCCACAGCAGGCAATGGCAAAAGCCACCGCCACCATGTTCTCCCTTTCAGAAAAGGAAGGAGAATGGCAGTAATGATGAACCACAGGGCCGGGTGATAGAAGTTAGGTGTCATCAGAAGAATCCTCTGGCCCGTTGAGCAATTGGTAGACAACCTTTTTCATGATCAGGACCATCGCTACAGCAACGACAGTTCCGAACAACGCCCAAAATCCAGGGTAGTGATCATAGCCATACTCGCTATGGTGCGGCCGTATAGCAATGTTGAGTGCCACCAACCCAACCAAAAGCAAAAGAAACACAGCACGCCAACTACGAGCATGTCTCTTTCTCGTTGTATCCAACCAGGGTCCCAAAAAGGACATCGTCTTCGATCCTCCCTTAGAGTCCCCCAAGTGTCTTGATGAACGTAAGGAATGAATCGGGGTACAGTCCCAGCACGACCGAAATAACTGCTGTGAAACATAGAGGTATCACCATGGTGAGTGGCGCCTCGCTGTAGTGTTCTACATCGATCCCTGCTACCGGTGCCCTGAAAAATGCGTTAAGAAGCACAGGGAGAAAATATCCTGCGTTGAGCAAGGTGCTGAGTAGCAGCGCAAGAAAGAGGACCCCCTCGCCTATCGTCACAGCGCCGTTTACCAAGTACCACTTGCTCACAAATCCGCAGACCGGAGGTACACCAATCATCGAAAGAGAGGCCAACCCAAAGGCGCCAAAGGTCCAAGGCATACGCCATCCCAATCCTCGCATCTGGCTTATTTTCTTCAGATGGCTGGCCACATAAATTGCCCCTGCAGTAAAAAACAGGGTGATTTTTGAAAATGCATGGTTTGCGATGTGAAGGATCCCTCCTTGGACGGCAACCGGGGTAAGCATTGCAACACCTGCCACCACGTAAGAGAGTTGGCTCACTGTCGAATAGGCAAGCCTTGCTTTAAGATCATCCTTGGTAAGCGCGATGACTGATGCAGCAACGATGGTGAACGCACCTACATACGCTGTCGGTATACCCAGCCCAAGACGGTCCATTGCCTCAAGTCCGAACCCGGAAAGGATGATCCTACACATACAAAAAACTCCTGCCTTTACTACCGCAACTGCATGGAGCAAGGCTGAAACAGGCGTAGGAGCAACCATAGCAGATGGGAGCCAGTTGTGGAGCGGCATGATAGCTGCCTTGGCAAATCCTGCGATATAGAGTGCGTAGGTAACTTTTACAAGCACAGGATCTGCTTCAGGAGGAAACATACCTGCAAGGACATCCCCAAGGTGCATATCCAGAGTGCCACACAACACATAGGTGAGCACCATAGCTGGCAAAAAGAAAAGCTTCGAGGTGCCCACCAGATACACCAGGTACTTGCGGCCTCCGGCGTAGGCTTCTTCGTCTTGATGATGGGCAACAAGGGGATACGTAAACATGGTAATGATTTCGTAAAAGAGGTACAGCGTTACCACGTTCGAGGCAAAGGCTACCCCTTGGGCCCCAAAGATGGCTACGGAAAAACAGACGTAGTAGCGCGTTTGTGCGTGTTCTTGTAGTCCCCGCATGTATCCAATGTTGTAGCTCGTCGTAACAAACCAAAGAAAGGAAGAGACGAGGCCAAACACCATGGCAAGCCCGTCTGCTGCAAAAGAAACAGTTACTCCAGGAAGGAGGGTAAAAAGGGTATACGTAAGGATCTTCCCGTGGAGCACGTCGGGTGCCATACGCAGGACAGAAAAGAATGTGGCAGCCGAGGCGATGAAAGAGACCGCCTCTCTACGATTCACATCCCTGTGGAACACATAGATAAGAAACGGCGCAATGAAGGTAATAATGATGGGGAGCACCACACGCGCGCTCTCCAGAATCTCCCTGTCCGCCGGCATATATCCTATCCTTTGAGTTCAGAAACCGCGTCTACCTCTGATGTGGCAAACCTCCGGACGACTGCCACGACCATTGCCAGGACAAGCGTCGCCTCTGCGGCCGCCAGTCCCATAATCAGCAATGTACCGAGCTGGCCGAGCACTGCATTTGCAGGCGTGAGCTGAGCAGCAGCGACAAGAGAAAGTCCTGCACCGTTCAGCAGCAATTCCACACAGATCAGCATGCCGATCAAGGTCCTTCGCCACACAAGCCCACAAAGCCCTGCTGCAAGAAGAAACACGGCGACCAATTGGTACACTATCAATGGATTCATAGTTTGCGAGCACCCCTCTTTTCAAAGGCAACGAGCACAGCACCGACCATTGCCACCAGCAGCACTACAGAGATTAACTCAAACGCAAGCAGATAAGGGCCCAACAGGCCTTTCCCAAGTTCTGAAGCCTGTATCTCTACAGGTGGCGACACGGGGGCCTCAACAGGCCTTCGTATGAGTGCCCCACCAAGAATCACTGCAGGTACCAGGAATCCCAAAATCCCATAGATGAGCTGCCGCAGCCGTTTGGGCCGTGTCTCATCGCCATGAGGCCCGGTACGGACGAGCATCACCGCAAAAAAGATGAGGACACTGACGGCACCGACATAGATGAGCAACTGCATGAAGGCCACCAAAGGCGCTGCCATAAGTAGATACATGCCTGCGACACCGAAAAGCGTCATAATAAGGCCAAGCAGTGCGCGGACAAGTGAGCGGGCAACCACGGCAATTACCGCACCACTTATCACTACGAGCGCGTAGCATCCACATGCAATGTATGCGACTAACTGCGCCATGGCTCACGTCCCTTGCTGGCGTGTACTATCGGTAGCAGGCATCCCTACCCGGCCTCTTGCCTGCTCAGCAAGTCGTGCCAACAGATCGTACACGAATACCCCTTTATCAGGACTAGCCAGATAGGCATCGTGGGAAAATCGCAACGATCCCACTGGGCACGTTTCAACACATGTTCCACAAAGACTACATAACGTGAAGTCATACAAGAACTTGACTGGCACCTTGGCCAAAGGTTTCTTCGGAGCCTTGTCACCTTTTGCCTCAGGGCCTTTAGGAGCGTCTTCTGGTTCAGGCATAGGCCGAGGTGCTGTCTGGGCCACAACAGAAAGGCACTTGCTAGGACATGCTGAAACACACTGCATACATACTATGCAGCGAGGTTTTGTCGGATCCTCGGCCTTCGGTACGAGTTCGACAGGTCCATGAAAGCTCTCGATGTTTCCTACCGTCTGCCGTGGATAGTGCACAGTAATCTGGGGGCTCACAAAAAATCTACCCGTGACCTTAAGGCCTACGATAAGGCTCCAGAGCCTTATCAGGTGCTCCTTGAAGCGTTTAGCGTTCATCATAGATATCTTGATCTCTCGATTTCTTGACCCCTCTGAGACATCGACCGTTTCTCTTATACACCGTCACAGCACTCAGACATCAGACCACTTTCATAATCAAAGCTGTCACCACCAGGTTGGCCAGTGACAGCGGCATAAGCCACTTCCAGTTCAGATTGAGGAGCTGGTCAAACCGTACCCGTGGATACGTCCATCGAAGCCACATAATGACAAGGAGGAGGAGGTACACCTTGGCAAGGAACCACCACGATCCTGGCAGAAAAGGGCCCTTCCAGCCACCCAAGAACACACAAGCTGCTACCCCACATACCACGATCATATTGGCGTACTCCGAAAGAAAGAACATCCCAAAACCCATGCCTGAGTATTCAGTATGGAAGCCAGCGGTAAGCTCACTCTCTGCCTCAGGCAGGTCAAACGGACTTCGATTGGTCTCTGCCACTGCGCACACAAAATATATGAGAAAGGCAAGTGGTTGGGTCACGATATTCCACTGCCAGGGCCATCCTCCCTGCTCATGGACTATCCTGGAAAGATCGAGGCTGCCTTTCATGAATGCAACTGCCAACAGCGCCAGGAGCAGCGGGATCTCATAGGCAACGCACTGGGCAACCCCTCGTGCAGCACCGATAAGCGACCATTTGTTGTGGGCACTCCAGCCGGCAAGGCAGATCGAGAGCACGTTCACACCAGCAAACGCCAGGATGAGGAGCAATCCAAGATTCACGTGCAAGGTGGTAAGGACCGGACCGAATGGTATGGGAAGGAAGAGCACGAAGACTGGTGCAAAGGCCAAGATCGCAGCAAGCCAGAAGAGAAGTGAGTCAACACCTTTCGGTTTGAAGAGCTGTTTACCTACAAGCTTTATTGCGTCTGCAACGGTCTGAAGGATCCCATGAGGCCCTACCTCGAAAGGGCCAGGTCGTCGCTGGACATGTCCTGCCACCTTTCGTTCTAGATATACCAGTATCAAGGCGTTGAGTGGAATAAACGCACACAAGGCTGCAAGTGCCACAATGATCCGTATGGGTTCTTCTGGTATATCGCGTAGCTTACTTATCCAGAGGGCCCAATCGAAGTGCATCCTTTGTCCTTACCTATCCATCTCTGGGATCACCAGATCCAAGCTACCCAATATCGCTACTGCATCAGCCAGAAGAACGCCCTGGCAAAGCTCAGCAAAGAGGCTCATGTTGCTGAAACCCGGTGCCCTGAGTTTGCACCGATACGGCACATTACTTCCATCACTGAGAACGTGGACACCGATCTTTCCTCGTGCCCCTTCTACTGCGAAGTATGCCTCGCCTGCGGGTGCCTTCCATTTGACCTTGGGTGCACCTTTTGCCAGGTGTGGTCCAGAAGGAATGTCTGCAGCAGCCTGTTCGAGGATGCTCAGACTTTGTTCGATCTCAGCCATACGCACGAGGTACCGTCCCATACAGTCGCCTGTCTGGCTGGTCGGAATGTCAAAAGAAATGTTCCTATATGCCGAATACGGCTCGGCGATGCGTACGTCATACCGCTTCCCTGAACCACGTACCACAGGACCAGTTGCTCCATAGCGCCTGCACATCTCCAGTGGGATTACCCCCACGCCCTCAAGCCGTTTTCTAAGGATGATATTGTCCGTAACAAGATCCCGATACATCGGAAGGCGACTGCGCATGTGGGGGATGAATCTCTTGAGACCATCGAAGAACTCGTCGCTCAGATCGTGAGCAACCCCTCCAGGCCTAAAATAACTGTAGGTGAGCCTCGATCCAGTGGGGATCTGAAGGAGATCGAGGATAATCTCCCGGTCCTCGAACGCGTACAGGATGGGGGTAAAGGCGCCAAGGTCCAGTAGGTACGCCCCCCACCACACCAAATGGGAGCTGATGCGGTTCAGCTCGGTAACGATTACCCGTATGTACTCAGCACGCTCTGGGACCTCGATGCCTGCCAGACGTTCTACTGCACCTACATAGGCCCAGTTCCACGCCATTGCATGGAGATAATCCACCCTACCCATGTTTGGCATATACTGGATATACGTCCGATCTTCTGCCATCTTCTCGTGCATACGATGAAGATAGCCCAGCACTGGCTCTGCCTTGAGGATGTACTCGCCATCAAGCTCCACAATCACCCTGAGCACACCATGGGTAGACGGATGCTGAGGACCCATATTGAGAATGAGCGTTCTGTCTCGATCTTCCGGGCTCATCCTCCTGGTGTAGAAATCTCCAGAGAGCATTTCAAAGGGGTCTATTTCAGAGGGACTCGAACGGCTAACCCCATGATCGTTACAACTGCAGTTTTTCACCTCATGGCCCTGCTGTGTTGTCCCGGTCCTTTTTTCTCCTGCTGCCTCTTCAGGGCCTTGTGCTTTAACTTGTCCCTGTTCACTGGCCACGCCTGCCTCAAGCGAGAAAGCCTGCTGAGAAGTGAGTACCTCAAAGTCCGGGGAACACTGCTCGATCTCACCGAGCGCTATTACTTCAAGGGCACGTTTCCGAACCGAAGGCTCTTTTACCAGCGGGTGAAACCCTGCATCCTCTGGGAGAAGCAGCGGTATGAGATTGCGATGACCGACAAAAGTAATCCCAAAGAAGTCATGGCATTCGCGCTCGTGCCAATCTGCGCCAGGAAACATCTCTGAGATCGATGGTAGCTCTGGGCTCGCATGAGATACGAGCACGCGGAGTGCGATACGGCCTGGCATGTCAAAGTGATCAAAGTGATACACGACAAGGAATCCATCCGACGTGTCGACAACACTAAGGTCCTCTAAGTGGAAGCCCGCATCGTTCAGGCGAATGGCTGCCTTTGGAAGCTCGCAGGGGTTGAGAAATACAGATTGCAGCAGACCGGTCTTGTCTTTTGGCGTTCGGGCGCTTGCCAGGACCTGGATACCGTCAAGCCAGGAGGGAGTCACCGTCTACGATCCCCTTTTTTTCGTTGCTGGCTCAGGCCACCACCGTCGACCAGTTATCTTCTTTTGCAACTCGAAAAGGCCTTCCAATAGCCCTTCAGGTCGCGGTGGACAACCAGGCACATAAATATCCACCGGAATTAAACGGTCAACGCCTTCGACGACGTTGTAGTTAGACTTCCCTACAAATGGACCACCAGAGATAGCGCAATTGCCCAGGGCAATAACCCACTTCGGGGCTGGCATTTGCTCATAGAGACGTACCACTGCCGGAGCCAATTTGCGGGTAACCGTACCTGCGACAATCATGAGGTCTGCCTGACGCGGTGAAGGCCTGAAGACCTCGGCCCCGAAGCGCGACAGATCAAAGCGTGCCATGCCCACTGCCATCATCTCTATGGCGCAACACGCCAGCCCGAATGTCAAAGGCCAAAGCGACATCGCTCTGCAGACGTCCAAGTACTTCTGGGCAAGTTTCATATCGAGCAATGCTGGCTCGATACGAGCATCAGCCGTTCTTATTCCATTCTCCGAGGCCATGAAAAGACTCCCTTTGCCCAGAAATAGACAAGCGCAAGCACAAGCACAGCAAGGAACACAAATACCTTGAGAAAGGCCCCAAATCCTGGTGCCTCAGGATAATGGGCAGCTACGGGAAACAAATATAGGACATCCACATCAAATGCGAGGAACAGGATCGCGTAGATGTAATAGGTGATACCAAAGCGAATCCAAGAAGAACCAAACGGCCGCATGCCACATTCGTACGGCATACCTATGTCACCGTGTGTGGCCTTGGGTGCCAGAACCAGAGGAGCTGCAAGGGCTGCAGCAGCAAATCCAAAGCCCACTGCAAGGAATGAGAGGATGGCCATATGCAACCAGTTGAATACCACGTGGATCTACCTCGCCTTCTATTCCAGCTATCTAAGACTGCCTTTCCCAGGCATTACAACTACCTTTTCCTAAAGCAGATCCTCTTATCCTGCATGGTCATCTAAAAAAGATGCAAAAGTGTAGCGGACACTAGTGAAGGTTCAGGGGCAGATAATACGGAAACATACCATCCAAGTCAACAGTATCCCAATTGTGGATGAATCACATGGTGACATCACGACATCTCTAATCACATGAGCAATGCGATATCGAATGGTAGCGCGGTCTAGCCAGCATCTATCAAGTACCGCATCCAATGCCGGAAAGGACCACTCCTTTTCTGTGCAACAGATAGCTAGACCCACTGGTATGAACAAATCAAACCAAAACAGTTGGCCGCCGTTTTTTCGCTTTACAAATAATGAGCGGTTTCAATAAAATATGTCTATACAAAGTTGAACAAGTGTAAGTGTACACAATTTTGCACTTGAACCCCCGTTGGCCTGGTGAATATGTATGTATGTCTTTTTGGGTTTTGCCTAATAGAACCAATTAGTATGGAGGGAGGGACCTATGCGTAGTGCAAGAGCATACACACAGATCCTTTGGACGCTTTTGATCAGCCTTTTTATCCTGACATTGATCCCACTAGCGACCCTTGCAGGTGAAACAGAACTCACTCAGGACGCGATCAACCACTTCTACCCCCAATGGTCGCCGGACGGCAGTTCACTGGTCTATTTCAGGGGTGGTAATGACCGTTCGAATCCTTTTGAGATATACCGAATAAGCTCGACAGGTGGAACTGAGACCGCTATCACCTCCAATGGTGGCCAGAACATGCATCCTCAATGGTCTCCAGACGGGACCAGGGTGGTATATCAGAGCCTCGACGCAAACGGATACTTTCAGATACGTACTGCACTTGCCTCAGGCGGAGGCGAGACAATCCTGACTACAGAACCATATGATCACCTCTACCCTCAATGGAGCCACAACGGCACAATGATCGTGTATCAAAGGGCTGATGCTTCAGGCCACTTTCAGATAGCGATAGTTCCCGCCTTGGGCGGTCCTGAAATACTTCTCACCTCAGACGCATACGATCACTTTTCACCTCAGTGGTCTCCTGAGGATACACAAATTGTCTATGAAAAAAAGGACGCCACTGGCCACCGGCAGATCTATCGCATCTCTTCGAGTGGGGGTGCCGAAATAGCACTTACCACTGAGCCCCTCTATCATGGCGGGCCTCAATGGTCTCCAAATGGAACGACCATTGCTTATTACAAAGGCGACCTTCATACAGGCGTGGCTCAAATATGCACGATCCCTGCCGCAGGCGGTGCAGAAACCGTTCTCACCTCTGATGCATATTTCCACAGTATTCCAAGGTGGTCGCCAGATGGCACCTACATCATGTACTCAAAGGGCGATTATACCGGATACCTTCAGATCTATAAGATTCCTGCGACAGGAGGCGAAGAAATTGCTCTTACTACGGTCCTCACCAACCATATCGCACCACAGTGGTCTCCGGACGGAACCAAGGCTGTATACTTCAGGTACCGCTACCCACCTTCTGGTCTTCCTGACACCAAGTGGGCGAGAATCTACATAGCAACCACCGGAGGCGGAGGCCTTTCTTATCATCCGGGTGTCACACAGTCAGGAACAGGCACCTCCCAGGACCTTTCAAAAAACCCACAGGTAGCACGTGCGGCTAAGGCGGGAGAAAGGCCTATCTCCCGAGTGTCCCTGGCGCTGCTAGCCTGTTGCTTCTTTGGTCTTGGCAGCGTCCTCATACGGTCCGGAACATCGAAAAGAAAGCTATTCCGATGGATGGCCATCTTGCTGTTCGCTATCCTTTCCTCTGGAATTACCTCGATCCCTGCGATTTCGCAGACACAGCTTCCTCGCTTTGGTGCGCTTTCCACTGGATTCGGATATAACTTCGACCTACTTGGCAAGACCGGCATGAAAGATCTATTGGTATTTCAGGCGAAATGGTCTCTTCTCATGCCTGACGGTGTAAACTTCGACCCGACCGCACTTGCCGATCTTGACGCTACTATTCGCAAGCTTGCTACAAGTAACATCATCCCACTTATGCGCGTAACAACAGGAGGCTCACAACTCCATCCTTTCAGCGGGATCCCGAATCCAGAAGATTGGCCAGTAGACGTGACCAACTATAGCGTGTTCGGACCGACCATGGGTATTAAGTATGGAGAATTCCTTGGCGATCAACTTGCCCAGCTCTCAGGATCGAGCTTCCCGCCCAAGATCCTGACGAGAGACGAACCAGGCAATACCTCACCATGGTACGATTTTGTCCATGCACTGGCTCAAAGGTACAATGGCAGCACACCTGATCCCCTGAACCCAGGTCAGTATCTGCCTAAGGTGGTATTTTGGGAAGCCATTGAGGAGCAGGATTCAAAAGGCTATTGGTACGGGACCTCAATCGAATATTATGGAGGTCTTGGCGGGGATCCTGAAGTAGGGGTCCTCCCGACCGTGATCCGAGCAGTCAAACGGGCCATCCCAGATGCGATCATCATAGCACCTGGCATGATCGAACTAGCGAGCTTTTCCCTCAAGATGGTCGAGGATGCTGGTGGCGTCACACCCGCTATTCAAAGTACTCTTATGGACTTCGCTTATAGTTTCGGGACCACCTATAACGTCCAAAGGTCCCTTCGACCTGATGATATACTTGCCACCGCCAACACCCTTGAAAGTCGGCGATCAATAGCCTTCCTGGATAGATCATTTGAGACTGCTGAGAGCTACGAGGTGTATTCATACCATGCCTATACATCCAGTCATCAGTTCCACCGGTTATTGATGAGCTTCTTACGAGAGCGTCTCGATGCCTGGAAGCCTGGCATGCCTATCTGGAACACTGAGATGGGATTCTGGGTGGTTCCGGACAATACGTACAGTAGGACAGTACAGGCATACGATGTGATCAAAATGATTGCCTGTGTGTTTTCCAACTCAGGCTCGCATGTAACATACTCGCCCCTTTTCGATTTCCCATTTATATACGGGCTCTTTAACGCCTCATGGGTACCGTATGAAGCACAAAAGAGCTTTGCCCTCCTTGCCAGGAAACTGGACGAGACAAAGGGGTTCGAATTCGATAAGACCATCACGCTGGGCAAGACATTCCTTCACGTATTCAAGGTACCAGATGGTTCGAACCATTTGGCTATAGCCTGGTACGACAGGTGTTTCGAGGTCGACGGCACCTACATTCCATATCATTGCACTGACCCCGAAACAGAGGTCCATGATGTTGGTTCCGCCCTTGGTCTTCCTTCACGATTTGCCGTGTACGACTATCTGGGTAACGTCTCATGCCAAAGCTCGACGACCATAACATTCTCAGAAGCACCAGTAGTTATTGCGTGGGGAACAGATACAGATGGGGATTGCGTGCCCGACGGAGTTGATAATTGTCCTGCAGCAGCCAATGCCAACCAGAGCGATAAGGATCAGGATGGCATCGGAGATGCCTGCGATCCATGTCCACAGAACTTCGATCCTGCTCAGATCGATGCTGACGACGACGGCTATACCACGGGCTGCGATTGCAATGATAATGATCCGACCATACATCCACGAGCCCCTGAAACTCCTGGTGATGGGATCGACTCGAACTGTAACGGCCAGGATGATTGTTTTATCGCTACTGCTGCCTTTGGATCGCCTTCAGATACCAAGCTGTACGCACTTAGATCATTCAGAGACCTCCATCTCATGACAACCGCTTTAGGCGAGCGATTTGTCGAAACATATTACCGAGTCAGTCCGGCTGCAGCCGATTATATCAAGACGCATTCCTGGCTTGCGGCGTTGACCAGGATAATCCTCTATCCAGTGGTTGGAATTGTGTGGTTGCTCTTATAATACAGGTGCCTATACAATAGCGGTCCTTTATTCATGTGTCTCTCAAGGCCCGCGTGTTGACGTTACATCAACACGCGGGCCTTGATGCTTTCTTCTCCCATCTCACTCCATATCAGCCACATCATCGGATTACATTGACTCCCTTTGACGAATTACGATACGATGACATCGCGTCCGGTGGGGAGAGATGTCCGAGTT
>FWPV01001982.1_pt1 | contig 52423 bp, 47 predicted proteins | sample 2228371 | NCBI WGS metagenome assembly FWPV01 (sample SAMEA103939776, study PRJEB20133) | metagenome
GGGTTCGTACGCCCTGAACGTCTTCATCGCTCCTCCCTCGCTCCCATCAGATTCTGAGGGGAGGGTAGCGGGTTCCCACACAGGCTGCTAGCCGCTGAACCAGCGGGTCCACGAGCGACGGAGGACGCGCGCCTCCCGGGCCAGGACCCGCGCCAGCTTCTGGGGATCGTGCTTCACCGTCCGCTTCCCCTCGATCTCCACAATCTCGAGCAAGGGAGCGCGGATCACACGCATCCCAAACGCCTTCACTCCCCGCAGATCGTCCGCCACCGGTTCGCTTCCGTCGTCACGGTACCGAGCGAGGACCTCCGCTGGAGGAAGCTCGGTGTTCACCACCACGGTGTGGAATCGCCGCAGGTTGACGTGTTCGGAGAGGACCTTGAGGTGATCGCTGGCCGTGAAGCCATCCGTCTCCCCAGGTTCGGTCATCAGGTTCATGATGATGATCTTCTCGGCTGGGGCCTGGGCGATCGCATCCGCGATCCCGGCCACAAGGAGGTTCGAGATGATGCTCGTGTACAAGCTTCCAGGCCCCAAGAGGATCAGGTCAGCTCCCCGGATCGCTTCCACCGCCACCGGATAGGCCCGCGCGGGCTTGGTCAAACCGAGGCGCCGGATCGAAACGTGGGCTGCCGCGATCTCCGCCTCTCCAACCACCCTCCGGCCGTCGGCCAGCTCGGCAACGAGGTCGGTGCGATCGAGGGTTGTCGGAACCACCTTCCCACGCACGGACAGAAAGTAGCTCGCCTCCTCCACGGCGCGGTCGAACCCCCCCGCCGCTTGCTCCATCCCCGCGAGGAGGATGTTCCCGAGCGAATGCCCGACCAGCCCCTCGCCAGAGCGAAAGCGATGCTGCATGAACCGGGCCATCCGCTCCTCGTCCGCGGCGAGGGCGAGAAGGCAGTTCCTCACGTCACCGGGAGGGAGGACATCGAGTTCGGTCCGCAACCGGCCCGAGCTCCCTCCGCTGTCCATCACCGTCACCACTGCAGTGAGGTTAGCCGTGTAGGACTTGATCCCACGGAGGAGAGTCGAGAGGCCGGTCCCCCCGCCGATGGCCACGATGTGCGGCGCAGCGCGCAGGATCCGCCCCTGGTACAGCGCCTCGGCCACCGACCCCCCCTGGCGGGGAGAGACGGCGTGGAGGATCGCCCGCACGGCGCAGGCCATCCCCACCACCGTGCCCGCGAACCCCACCGCCGCCACCACCGCTCCGAACACGGGCCGCCACAGAAAGGGCAGATGGCGCAACAGGAGGGCATATAGACCCCTCATCCCCCCGTCCCCAACCAGACATAGCGCCCCGAACGCGACGAGCGCGATCCCGCCCAGGGCGAGGAAGAACCACCGCTTGACCCCCATCCCCGGAAGGAGAAGCTTCAGAAGCGGAGGGATCCTCATCCCCACTCCACCCGCACCCCAGGGCCGAGTTGGGCGAGCCTCCGTCCGAGCTCAGGGCAGGGCTGCACCGCGTACCGCGGACCGGCCTCGACGGTGAGCTCCCGCCCCCCCTCCCGCAGACGCACCCGGGCCACGACCGGGCCCGGGTGGTCAGCGAGGATCGCCCCCAGGTGCGCCGCGTTCTCGGGGGTGGCCAGATCGAGCGGGAGCTCGATCCAGCACTGGGGGGGATTACCACCCGATTGGACCAGAGGTTCAACGTCGAGGGCCTGCAGGCGACGGGACCCATTGCGCTCCGACCACCGCACACGAACGACGAGGAGCGCTCCCTCTTGGATCGCCCTTCCCCGCGACTGGTACAGACGAGGACCCACCACCACCTCCGCCTCCCCGGACGCGTCCTCCACGGATAGGAACGCCATCGGACCGTCCTGGGTCGCCACGACCTTCACCGTTCGGACCTGGCCAGCGATGTGGAACGCCCGGGTCTGGGCCGCCGTCTCGGCAAGGGGGACCACGCCCCGTGCCCGCAGCTCGGCGACGTGGGCATCGAGCGGATGCCCGGACAGGTAGAGGCCGAGGAGCTCGCGTTCGAACGCGAGAAGCGTCTCCCGGGGGAACTCGCTCTCCCCCACCTCGAGCTTGGGGGCAAGTTCCTCCGCCTCGAAGAACGACCGCTGCCCTGACACCCGTTGGGCACGGGATAGCTGCGCCAGCCGCACGCCCTCGCAGACGAGGGCCATCAGGGCCTTGCGCGGCAGCCCGAACCGATCCATCGCGCCGGCTTTGATGAGGCATTCCACCGTCTCCCGCCCCACCCGCTCGGGGTCGATGCGTTGGCAGAAGTCGAAGAAGCTCCTGAACCCGGACCCGCGGACCGCGCAGATCGCCTCCACTGCCCCCAAGCCGACGTTCTTGATCGCGCCGAGCCCGAATCGGATCCTCCCCTCCCCCACAGGAGTGAATCCCGCCTCCGACTCGTTCACATCGGGGGGAAGGACCTCGAGGCCCATCCCTCGGCACTCCTCGATGTACGCCACCACCTTGTCGGTGTTGTCTTGGACCGAGGTGAGGAGGGCGGCCATGAACTCAGTGGGGTAGTGCGCCTTGAAGTAGGCCGTCCAGTAGGTGATGAACGCGTACGCGGTCGCGTGCGCCTTGACAAACCCGTACCGCGCGAACTTCTCGATGTCGGAGAAGATCCGGCGGGCCTCCTCGGTGGGGATCCCGTTCCGGACGCAGCCGTCCACGAACCGGGACTCCATCTCCGCCATCTCCTCCGGCTTCTTTTTCCCCATCGCCCGCCGCAGGAGATCGGCCTCCCCCAGGGTGAACCCCGCCAGCCGCTGGGCGAGGAGGAGGATCTGGTCTTGGTAGATGGGGAGCCCGTACGTCTCGGCGAGGACCTCCTCGGTGGCGGGGTGGGGATAAGTGACCGGCTGGCGGCCGTGCTTGCGCTCGATGTAGTCGTCGGCCATCCCCGAGTCGAGCGGGCCGGGGCGGAATAGGCCCAGGAGGGCGACCAGATCGCGAAACTCTGTCGGCTCAAGCCTCCGGATGAGGGCCTTCATCCCCGGGGACTCGATCTGGAACACGCCAGTGGTCTGGCCGGACTGGATGAGCGCGTACGTCGCTGGGTCATCGAGAGGGATCCGGTCCAAGTCAACCTCGACCCCGGTTCGCTTCTCCACGAGCCGCCGCACATCGTCGAGCAGGGTCAGATTGCGTAGCCCCAAGAAATCCATCTTGAGGAGGCCCACTGCCTCCACGTCGTGCATGTCGAACTGGGTCACGAACTGCCCGTCGGACAACCGCAGCAGAGGGACGAACCGCTCGAGCGGCTCGGGGGCGATGACCACTCCCGCGGCGTGGGTCGAGCTGTTGCGCAGCTGGCCCTCCAACCGACGGGCGATCTCGAACAGCTTTCGCGTCTCCTCTTCCCCCTCGGCCATCTCCTTGAGGGTCGGCACCTGGTCCAGGGCCCGAGGGAGGGTCATCCCAAATGGGACGAGCTTCGCGATCCGATCCGCTCGTTCGTAGGGTACCCCCAGGACGCGGGCCACGTCGCGGACCACGGACCGGGCCGCCATCCGGTCGAACGTGGCGATCTGGGCGAGGTGATCGCGGCCATAGCGGTCCGCGACGTAGCGGATGACCTCGTCCCGACCCCGGACGCAGAAATCGATATCGAAGTCGGGCAAGGTCACGCGATCCGGGTTCAGGAACCGCTCGAACAGGAGCCCAAACCGAAGCGGATCCACCTGGGTGATCCCCAACACGTAGGCCACGAGCGAGCCCGCCGCTGATCCCCGGCCCGGGCCGACGGGGATCCTGTTCCGGCGCGCGTAGCCGACGAAGTCAGCGACGATCAGGAAGTAGGGAGCGAGGTCCATCCGCGTGATCACGTCGAGCTCGTAGGTCAGCCGCTCCCGGACCTCGGCCGGGAGAGGATCTCCGAATCGAGCGTGGGCCCCCGCCCAGACTTGGGCCGCGAGCTCCTCCGCCGGCGGAAGGTCCCCTGGGTAGCGCGGCAGGAGACGCCGGCCGAGCTCGATCTCCAGCTCGCACCGCTCGGCCACGGCGAGCGTCGCCGCCAGCGCCCCCGGGATCTCGCGGAACCGCGCCCCCATCTCCTCCTCGGTCATGAAGTGGTACCCGTCCCCATCAAAGGATCGGGCATCGGGATCGGACAGCTTCTTCCCCGCCTGGATGTTGATGAGGACGCGATGCGGCTCCTGATCCTCGGGATGGAGGTAGTGCACATCGGCCGTGGCGATGACGGGGAGGTCCAACCGCGCGGCGAGGGCGAGCTGACTCCGTACCAGCGCCCGGTGTCGCTCCAGACCGTGGTCCTGAAGCTCGATATAGAACCTGCCGGGAAATACCTCCCCCAGCCGACCCGCCGCGGCCGCCGCCTCGTCCGGTCGCCCCTGGAGGAGGAGGCGCTGCACCTCGCCTGACTCGCAGGCCGACAGGGCGATCAACCCTTGAGCATGGTCGGCGAGGAGCTCGAGGTCGACCCGCGGCTTGTAGTAGAACCCTTCGGTATGGGCGCGGCTGGTGAGGAGAAGGAGATTCTGCCACCCCGTCCGGTCCATCGCCAGCAGCACAAGGTGGTAAGGGGAGCGGCTCCGGGAGGAGTCGCGGGAGTGGCGCGAATCAGGGGCGACGTAGAGCTCAGCCCCGAGGAGGGGCTTGATCCCCTTCTCCCGGGCCGCCCGGTAGAACTTGACCACCCCCGACACGTTCCCGTGATCGGTGAGGGCGAGGGCGGGCATTCCCAGCTCCGCGGCGCGGGCCACCAACTCCCGCACCCGCCCCATCGCATCGAGGAGCGAGTACTCGGAGTGCACGTGCAGGTGAACGAACGCCACCCTACCTCCGCATGATCACGATCCGCTCTTCGTCGGGGTACCCCCAATGAAGTTTCGTCCGGGCCTCCCGCTCCACGACGGAGGGCAGGGCGGCCGCGGCGAGCTTGCCCCGCAGGACGAGGATCTCCTCCTGGACCTCCGCCTCCTGGGCGCGGAGGAGGACGAGGTCGGCCTCCGCCTCGCGGATCGCGCGGACCCTCGTTCCGAACACCCACCCCACCCCTCCGATCACCAGAGCCAGGGCGACGGGAAGGCACCTCCTAGCGAGGCCATGTCGCCATGGGTGGGGCATAGGTATCCTCGATCCGGAGAAGCTCGTTGTATTTGGCGACCCGCTCCGAGCGGGAGAGGGACCCCGTCTTGATCTGCCCACAGCCCGTGCCGACGGCGAAGTCGGCGATCGCCGTATCCTCCGTCTCCCCGGAGCGATGGGAGATGACGCGGCCATACCCCGCCTCCAGGGCGCGGTCCATCGTCGCCAAGGTCTCCGTGACCGTCCCGATCTGGTTGAGCTTGATGAGGATCGCGTTCGCGACCCCGCGCTCGATCCCCCGGGCGAGGCGCTCGGGGTTCGTGACGAAGATGTCATCGCCCACGAGCTGTACCCTCTCCCCCAGGCGCTGGGTGAGGAGGGCCCACCCTTCCCAGTCCTCCTCGGCGAGCCCGTCCTCGATGGACACGATCGGGTAGCGGGCGATCCAATCCTCGTAGAGGTCCACCAGTTCCGCCGCCGTTCGCTCCCCTTCCAGGCGGTAGATCCCCTCCTCGGAGGAGAAGAACCCGTTCGCCGCGCAGTCGAGGGCGAGGGCCACGTCCCGCCCCGGCTCGTAGCCGGCGTCCGCGATCGCCTGCACGAGGAGCCGCAACGCCTCCTCGTCTGAGGGAAGGCGCGGTGCGAACCCGCCCTCGTCGCCCACAGCCACTGAATACCCGTTCCCCTTGAGGATCTTCTTCAAGGTGTGGAACACCTCGGCCCCGTAGCGGAGGGCCTCCGTGAACGCGACCGCGCCCACGGGCACGAGCATGAACTCCTGAATGGCCAACCCGCTGTCAGCGTGGGCTCCCCCGTTGACCACGTTCATGTGCGGGATCGGCATCCGCCCGGATCGGGGCCCGGCGAGGTACTTCCACAGGGGGATGCCAAGGGAGGAGGCCGCCGCCTTGGCACAGGCCAGGGACACGGCGAGGATCGCGTTCGCCCCGAGCCGGGACTTGTTCGCCGTCCCGTCCCGGTCGATGAGGAGCGCGTCGATCTCTTCCTGCCACAGAGGATCCATCCCCACGATCTCGGGACCGATCACCTCGTTCACGTTGCGCACCGCGCCCTGGACGCCCTTCCCCAGGTAGCGGTCGTCGCCATCGCGGAGCTCGACGGCCTCGCACGTGCCGGTGGATGCGCCGGAGGGCACAGCCGCGCGGGCCTCGGTCCCGTCCTCGAGCGTGATCTCCACCTCCACGGTCGGATTGCCCCGCGAGTCCAGGATCTCCCGTGCCCAGACATCTTCGATCAAGTTCATGGGTTCACCTCGATAAGGAGTGTACGGGTTCACCCGCGGTGGGCCAAGGAAGGCCGTCCCCAAAGAAGGGGGCCGGCTCGGCAGCCGGCCCCCGCACAGAGCGAGAAGCGCCTACTCCTTGTACAGGAGCTCCAGATGGGGTTCCATCGTGAGATCGAGGACGATCCCCTTCACGTTCTTCTGAGCGATCATGTAGGCCTGCTGGTTGTTGGCCCACAGCGGGATCCAGGGCACGTCCTCAGCCGACAGGCGCTGGATCTCCTGGTACAGGGCGATCCGCTCCGCCTCGTCGACCGCGCTCAACGCCTCCTCCATCTTCTCCCGGTAGAGCGGATAGCGAGGGTGGCGGTTGAAGTACGTGCCCAAGCTCTCCGGCGACTCCGTGGTCCACGGCGCGAGGAAGTTCGAAGCTTCGAGGTAGTCCGGGTACCAGCCGAGGAGGAACATGTCGAATCCCCCGGAGGACATCTGTTTGACATAGGCTGCCCACTCCAGGGTCTGGATCGTCACCTGGACGAGCCCTGCCTCCTCGATCGACTGCTTGAGGACCGCGGCCACGTCGGCTTCAGTCGTCCCGTAGTGGGTCGGCGTATACCAGAGGTTGACCCGGAGGGGGTTGGCGCTCGAGTATCCCGCCTGGGTGAGGAGCGCTCGCGCCTGGGCCAGATCTCGCTCGGGGAACACGGGGATCGATGCCCCCGCCGGTGGCAGCCCAGCGGGCACCATCGTGTAGATGGGGGTGTTCAGATCCGAGAAGACCCGGGCACAGATGGCCTCGCGATCCACAGCATAAGCGATCGCTTGCCGAACGAGGACGTTGTCGACCGGCGGCTGGGTCACGTTGAACAAGAGGTACCGGATGGAGGCACTCGGCCCCCGCACGACCTGGAGGGTCCCCTTCTTCTGGAGGTCCACGATGTCCGCGGGGTTGAACGTGCGGAAGGCGACGTCCACATCGCCTGCTTCCACCGCCGCCCGCAGCGCCGCCTCGTTGGCGTAGATGACCCACACGATCCGCTTCGTCTTCGGTGCAGGCCCAAAGTAGCTCGGCACGGCCTCCAGCACCACCCGTGCATCCGGGACGTACTCTACGATCCGGTACGGACCGGTCCCCGCATACGACCGCTCGTCCGCAAACCGGTCCTCCGGCGTGGACTTGGGAGAGTAGATGAGGGCTGGGATCACGTTGTCCGTCATCCGGATCAGGAACGTCGCGTCCGGGTAGTTGAGGGTGATCCGCACCGTCAGGCTATCCAGGGCATCAATTTCCTTGATCGCATCGGCGATGAGGAACACCCCGCCCTCCGGGCCGTTGAGACGGATCGTACGCTCCAGAGCCCACTCCACCGCATACGCATTGCACGGATGGCCGTCCCAGAACACGATCCCTGGCCGGATGTGGAACGTGTAGACGAGCCCGTCCTCGGAGACCTCCCAGGACTCGGCGATCGACGGCACGACCTCGTTCGTCCCCGGCGCCAGCCCCACGAGCGCCTTTGTCGTGTGGCGGAGGATGTGCCAGGTGAAGTGGTCGTAGGAGTTAGCGAAGGAGAAGTTCGTGGCCCGATCGATCGTCCCCAGAACCAGGATGTCGCTAGCAGCCCACGCTGTGGCTGCCGCCGCCATCAAGAGAGCCGCAAGTACCAACTTTCGCATGGTAGTTCCACCTCCTGTGCTCACACCCAACATCCAAACCTTGTACCACGATTTCCCCTCCTGCTCTCACCCCCTTGTCCGCTTCCTTGCCTTTACCCCATTATAGTACTCCCTAAGGCGGAGCAGCGTCAGACAAGCTTCTTCCGACGGCGCTTCGGGTTCAGGAGGTCGGAGATCCCTTCTCCCACAAGGCCGAACCCCAACGACAAGCTGACGATGGCGAGCCCCGGGAAGGTAATCAGCCACCAGTACCCCGACTGGAGGTAGCGCTGGCCGTTCTGGATATCGAACCCCCAATCGGGGGTCGGCGGGGGGAGGCCGTATCCGAGGAAGGCGAGTGCCGCAGCGGTGAGGATCGCATCGGCGATGTTGAACGAGGACACGGCCATCATCGCGTTCACCGTGTTCGGGGCGACGTGGCGTAACAGCACGCGAGGACCCGACGCTCCAGCAGCGCGAGCTGCCTCCACGAACGCGTACTCGCGCACGCGCAGTACCTCGGCGCGGGTGATCCGGAAGTAGGTTGGCACGTAGACGAACGAAATCGCAGCGATCATGGGAACGAGGCCCGCCCCCATCACCGCGACGAGGGCGATGGCCAGAATCATGGAAGGGAACGAGTAGATAGCATCCATGGTCAGGGAGAGGCTGCGATCGGGCCAACCCCCAACGTATCCCGATATCCATCCCACGACGGAGCCCACGCTCATCGCCAGGGCAATGGAGCTGAAGGCCACCACAAGCGGGGCCCATCCCCCGGCCAGGACGCGGCTGAGCACGTCGCGCTGGAGGTGGTCCGTTCCCATCCAGTGCGACGAACTGGGGGCGGAGAGACGGGGGAAGTCGCTGTACCCGCGAATCGGATCGTAGGGAGGGAAGCCCGCAATCCACCCGTACCGATCACCACCGCGCGGCGCGCACAGCACGGCGACGATCACGAACACCGCGACGATCGCCAGGCCGGTCTTGAGGAGGGTTTGGCCGCGCAACGCCCTCACCCCAAGCGCCCCCAACACAGTTCCAGTCAAACCGCGCTTCATCAGTACCGGATCCTCGGATCGACGAAGGAGTAGAGGAGGTCCACCACGAGGTTCACCATCGCCACGAACACCCCGATGAACGCGATCGTCCCCTGGAGGGCCCACCAGTCGCGGTAGTACAGGCTCTGGATGAGGAAGCCAGCGACCCCAGGCCAAGAGAACACCGTCTCCGTCAGGACGGCTCCCCCCATGAGAACCGCGAACTCCAGCCCGAACACGGTGATGATGGGGATGAGGGCATTGCGCAGGGCGTGGCTGAGGATCACAACCCGCTCCCCAAGTCCCTTGGAGCGTGCCGTCGTCACATATTCCGCGTCGAGGACCTCGAGCATCGCCGCGCGCGTCACCCGCCCGAGGAACCCCATCTGGGCCAATCCTAACGCCACCGCGGGAAGGACGAGGTGCCGGACCACATCGCCGAGGATCTCCCAGTCCTTGAGGATCAAGGCATCGAGGATGTAGAACCCCGTGACCTGCTGGAACGAGAACGCGTACCGCCCAGCGAGCCTGCCGGCCACGGGGAGCCAGCCGAGCTTCACGGCGAAGATGACCTGAAACATGAGTCCAACCCAGAAGATGGGTAAGGCGAACGACCCGATGTGGAGGATGCGGATCGCGTGGTCGGCCGGGCGGTCGGCCCTCAGGGCGGCGATCATGCCCGTGGGAATGCCGAACAGAGCGGCGAAGGCCATCCCCCACAACGCGAGCTCAAGGGTCGCGGGAAGGCGTGAGATCAGCTCCTCCGCGACAGGCTTCCCTGTTCGAGTAGAGCGGCCAAGATCACCCCGCACCAGCCCCTGCAGGTAGTCCACGTACTGCACGTGAAGAGGTTTGTCTAACCCCATCTCGTGCCGCTTCTGGGCGAGGAGCTCGGGGGAGACGTTCCGCCCGCCCATCATCGCCAGGACGGGGTCGCCCGGCATGAGCCGCAACGCGAGGAAAGCCACGGAGAGCAGGATGAACACCATCGGCACGGTGAGCATCAACCGTTGCACAATGTAGCGAGTCAGTCCCCCCACTCCCCCTCCTTCTACAACGACGGGAACTATAGCCGTGGCCGCCCGACCTTGACAAGGATCCGGACCCACAACAGAGGCCCGGCCGTCTGGCCGGGCCTCGAAAGCTCATCCCACAATCGGGGCTACATCCCCTCGAGGGCACCGATCGTCGTCTGCCAGAACACGATCCGCACAAACTCTGTGTAGGAGAGGGCGGACCCGATCCGGAAGTTGAGCGAAGGGACCAGGGTTCCGGTGTACCCCTCCGGGTTCCCCACCACCAGCGGGTTCACGGGGGGATTCACCCCGAACTGCCGCAGGCGCACGAATCCCGGCGACCGATCCAGGGTTCCGTCCCCATCCATGTCCAGCCGCAGGTCCATGTAGATCGACGATGCGTTCCGGACCTGGAAGGAGTGGGTGATCCGCCCGGAGCTGACCGTGCCCTCGAACACGATCCGCCACCCCTCGCTCACCGGCTCGGGAACAAGCCCGAGCGGATAGGGTCCGGCGTCGCTCGACACGTTGATGAACTGGCCGTCCGTGCGGAGCTCGATCCGGTACCCCCGCGGCGTGACCCACATGCCCGAGCCGTTGACCGTGATCCGCCACGTGTCCGTACCCCACACGTAGATCCCAGGCACGGTCATCGACGGCATCCCCGGAGGGCCTGCCGGTGCGACCACCACGACCTGGGTGGTCTGGCCCGTCGCCCCCTGGTTATCCGTGACATGGAGGGTAGCGTTGTACGTCCCCGCCACGGCGTAGGTCCACGTCACCACCGCCCCGGAACGGTCGATGACCCCGTTGCCGGTGAGGTCCCAGGCGTAGGAGATAATGGTCCCGTCCGGATCGTAGGACGAGGTTCCGTTGAACGTGACCGCTGCTCCCGGTGTGGGAGCGGGGGGCGTGTAGGTGAACTGGGCCACCGGTGGTTGGTTCACGACCACAGGGGCCACGGTCACGGTACGCGTTGTTTGACCCGTGGCGCCGAGGTTGTCCGTGACGCGGAGGCGCACCGTGTACGTCCCCGCCGCGGGGTACTGATGGAATACAACCTGGCCGGTGGCGTCGAAGACCCCATCGTTCTGGAAGTCCCACTCGTAGTTCACGATCGAGCCGTCGGGGTCGTGGGAGGTACCACCGTCGAACTGGACCCAGTCCCCCGGCCGAGGGGCGGGGGGCGTGTAGGTGAACTGGGCCACCGGCGGCTGGTTCGCCGCCACCACCGTGATAAGGCGCGTGGTCTGCCCCGTGGCGCCGAGGTTGTCCGTGACGCGGAGCAGCACCGTGTACGTCCCCGCCGCGGGGAAGGTCCACGTCGCGGTCACACCCGTTCGGTCGAACACACCGTCCGCGTTGAAGTCCCACTGGTAGAGGACGATGGATCCATCGGGGTCATAGGATGAGCCCGCGTTGAACGACACCGGAACACCGGGGCTGGGAGAAGCCGGGCTGAACGTGAACTGGGCAACAGGAGGCTGGTTCACCGGGACCGTTGGGGAAAGCACGACCTCCAGCGTCCGCGTTCCCCCGGCCACCAGGAACACCCGCGCCGTGTAGTCCTGGTAGCCGGTCTTGCGGATGAGCACGTCGTGGAACCCTGGCACGAGGTTGAGCGTTCGCGGGGTGTAGCCGCGGAACACGCCATCCACGTAGAGCTTGGCCGTCGCCGGTGAAGTGAGCACCACGAGGGTGCCGTACCCAGGTGCGGGCCCCGACACGATCTCGAAGCTTGTGAAGTCGAACGCCCTTCCCGTCGGCTCAGGGACGAGGCCAAGCACCTGCACCTGCCAGTCCTCGGGGTCCGCACCGAGCAGGGGGAACGGATCCCCTGGGGAGTAGCCCGTGAACCCGCTCACGGGGTAGGTCGTGGCCATGATCTGAAGCCACTCCGTACCCAGCGGCGGTTGGACCCGGAAGTTGTACCCCCTCCCCGGAGTGGGGATGGTATGCGTGCCCGCTGGAAAGTAGTTCTGGGACTCGTACCCGTTCGGGAAGATTTGGGTGACGTTCCCGTCCGGGGGGATGTCCCAGATGTAGATGTACGCCGCCTGGCTGATCGTGAACGTGATCCTGACGGTCTCGCCAACGGCGTAGGCTGGTTTGTCGGTGGTGATCGTGACTGCAAGATCGCCCGCCGGCGGCTCGATCACGATCCCCAACGGTTCCACCTGGCCCACCGCAGCAATGCCGATGGCCAGCACGAGCGCTACGATCCACATGTTCCTCGCCATGCCCTACCTCCTTTCGATCTGAAACACCCGGCCCGCGATCTCCTGGAGAAGCTCCGGTGTGAGTGCGGCCAGAACCGGTTCGACAATGCTCGGGGAGAGCACTGACCCACTGAGGTTGACCAACCGAACCCGCACCGACACCTCCAGCGGATCCGCCCGCGGTTGAGGGTCGAGCTGGTAGTCCGCGACCACCCACGCGATCTCCAGGACCAGCCGATCCCTGGGCAGCACCGGCCCTCCTGGCGCTTGCGCCCCTCGTCCGATCAACGCGTGGCGGAGGAGCACCTCCTCGGTGGCGACGAGCGCGTTGTAGCGAGCGGCAAGCTCGTACTTCACGAGCTCCCACGGCGCTCCCATGCGCAGACGCATGAGGACCCGGTTCATCAAGGAAGAGCCCGCGCCCGTGTCCACGATGAACCCCCGTTCCAGTGCGTTGCGAAACACGTCGAGGGCCTCCTCGGCCTCGCGCGCGGGCAGCTCTGCCAGGCGGCGCAGGAGTTCCAGCGACACCTGGGGGGTGGCCCGTCCCGCCGCCAGTCCTGCCCCCAGCACGGGGGAGAACGCCGCCTTGATCGTCGGGGCGATCTCCATCGCCTGGAGGAAGGCGAGCACCTCGGCCGGGGCGGGAGAAGAGGAGGGGAGCAATTGGCCCACCGCCCCCACGAAGAGCAGCGCCACCATCGGAGCAAGGCGCTTCACAGCCCCTCACCTCCGATGTACCTCACGGACACGTACTCCCCGAACGTGCGCACGTACTCACTGGCGAGCGGATCCTGACCCACCCAGCGACCGTCGACGAGGTACGCGTACTCGTACCTCCCCGGCGGGAGGGCCACCGTCACCGTCCACACCCCGTCCCCATCGTGATCGAACAGGCTGATCGGCTGCCACGCGGAGAAATCCCCCACCACGGCGACGCTCCTCGCGCCCGGCGCGGCCACGGTGAACAGGTTCGCCCCCGCGGCTGGAAGTGGCCCCTTGCCCGGAAGGAGGATCCTCCCCACGAAGATCCCCATCGCAAGGAGGGCGACCCCGGCGGCGAGGGCCCATCCCAGTCGGATTCGAGGCCAGGTGAAGGCGGCGGAGAGCCGCCTCGCCAGCGCAGGACGGCCGGCGGGTTGGGCCAGCCGCTGGATGACCCGGCCCTCGAGGCCCTCCAGAGCTGGGAGGCCAATCTCCACCTCGCGCGCCACTGCGTCGCGGATCAACCGATCCAATTCATCCCACGGCATCTCGGATCACCCCCCGTGCCGCAAGCTCCGCGCGCACCAGGGCCCGTGCCCGGTGCAGCCGCGTCTTGACCGTGCCCAGCCGGAGGCCGAGCACATTACCGATCTCCTCGAGCGGCAGGTCGTGCCAGTACCGCAGAACGAGCGGGGCGCGGTACGACTCCGGGAGCCCCCACACGGCCTCGCGCACGTTCTGTTCCATCTCCTCTTGCCACACCGCGCAAGCGGGGTCCTCCGCCCACACCTCCTTGGGCAGCGGGTCCCGTCGCCGTCGGCGGAGCGCGTTTTTCGCCACGTTGGCGGTCACGGTGAAGAACCATGTGGAGAACTTGCGGGAGAGATCATACCGGTCCAACCGCTCGTAGGCGCGGACAAACGCGTCTTGCACCGCGTCCTCGGCATCGGCGCGGTTCCGCAGGATCGCCACCGCAATCCCGAACGCTGCCTCCTTGTATCGGCTCACGATCTCCCCCCACGCTTCCAGGTCGCCATTCAGGCTCCGCTGGATGAGCTCGAGTTCCCCGTCCGGCACCCCGCCTCCTTCCGTGGCAATATACACCACGGTGCGAAAGAGGGTTTCGCCTGGACAGATGTCCGTCCTGCGGGGGACGGAACCGCGGCCCGGAGCTCGCTGTATTCCCTAGGGCTCGGCTGTGCCCGGGCTACGCTCGGGCCAACTGTGACGACGAAGGAGGTCGGTATGCGCAGGATATGGAAGATCGGGTTTCTGGCGCTCCTCGGGCTGGGGCTCGCCGGGTGCGCGTGGCTGTTCGCTCCCCTCACCGCCGTGCTCACGGCGAGCGTCACGTCAGGGGTTGCGCCCCTCAGCGTGACGTTCAGCGCCGCGGGATCCTCCGGGACGATCGTGTCGTTCACGATCGACTTCGAGACGGACGGGGTCGACGACTACACGGGGACGGACATCTCGGTGGGGGTGAACCATACCTACACGACCGCTGGGACCTACACCGCCACCCTGACCGTGATCGACAACCGCGGCCGCACGGCCACCGATACCGTCACCATCACCGTCACTGCTCCCCCCACCACGAGCGTGAGCCTGGGGGCGTTCCCCGCCTCAGGACCAGCGCCATTGCCCGTGGAGTTCTGGGCCACCATCACCGCGGCGCAGGGCCGGAGGATCAAGCACATTGCACTCGACTACGACAGCGACGGGACCCCTGAGGATGAGGCGGATGTGGACTTCGTGAGCTACGACTGGTGGATCGGGGCCTATGTCTACACCGACCCAGGCACGTACACCGCGACCCTCACCGTCACGGACGACGCCACGCCCGCTCAGACGTCCACCGCCACAGCGACGATCGTCGTGACCAGCCCCCCTCCTGAGATCACCGCCTTCACCATCGACGGATCCGATGTCGAGCCGGTGGGGGTCACTGCAGGCGCCGATGTCACGTTCGCGTTCCAGGCCCAGGCCGGGGACGCCGCCCGGAAGCTGGTGCGGTGGGAGCTCCGCTCGGGTGACGGGTACGTGGTCACGGTCGACGTCGCGCCGACAAGCACGCTGAACGTGACCCACGTCTATGCGGGGGGATACACCCAGACCGGCTCGTACACGGCCACCGTGAAGGTGTGGGACGACCTCACCCCCGCCAAGACGGATCAAGCAAGTCTGGCCGTCGAGGTGACAGCGCCCTAGATCAGCCTAGCCTGACGTCCGACCTCCGCGGCCCCGCCTCGGGCGGGGCCGCTTTGTCAAGGCGCCGAGGAGGACAAGGGCCGCGGCGAGCCCCAGGATCGGTCCGTCCCCGATCCGCACGTACAACGTGGAGCCGGAGTGGAGGGGCAAGGTGAGGGTCAGCGTCCCCTTCGTCCACGGGGGGAACCGCCCCAGGTTTTCCCCGCGCGGACCCCATCCCCCGCTGATCCCGGTCTGACCGATCTGGACAAGCGCTCGCCCCGTCTCCGCCGCCCGCAGGGCCCCCAGGGCGTAGTGCTCCCAGAGGATCCGCGTGCGGCCGAACCAGGCGTCGTTCGTGGGGACGATGAGCACCTCCGCCCCCCCTCGCACGAGCTCGCGGCTGATCCCTGGGAACGTTGACTCGAAACAGACCATGATCCCGAGAACTCCCACGGGGCGCACCTCCTCGCCCGGCGTCTGGTCGAACGGGAGGAACGGGTCGATGAGGTTGCCGAGCCCGATCGCGGCCCACAGATCGCGCCACGGCACGTACTCCCCAAATGGCACGAGGCGCGTCTTGGCGTACGTGCCCACGATCTCCCCCTGGGAGGAGACGACGAGGATCGTGTTGTAGACCCGCCCCTCCTGGAAATCGGCCGTCCCCACGACGAGGGTCACCCCCACCCGGCGCGCCACTTCCTGGAAAGGCCGCAGGCGTTCCGGTTCGTCGCGCAGCCAGGGCAGGGCGTTCTCGGGGAGGAGGATCAAGTCCACGGGGGGAGCGACCCCCTCCAGGAGGCCACGGTAGGTTTCCACCCGTTCCGGGAGGCGGCTCGAGTCGAGCTGCTCCACCTTGGCAATGTTGGGCTGGACGAGGACTGCGGTCACGGTGCCCTCCTCCCGCGTCCCGGTGGGGACGAGGGTGAAGGCGTACAGGACGAGGGGGCCCACCGCTGCCCACGGGAGCCACCGCCGCTCGCGCACGGCACGGGCGAGACACCCCGCCGTCCACGCCGCCCCCAGCGACAAGAGCCACGGCCCCCCGAGGGCGACTGCGGGGAGGAACGGGCTCCCCGCCATCGTCCCCGGGATACTTCCGAACGTGAACCCCAGCGGACCAGCCCCTCGTGCTGCTTCGATGAGAACCCACCCCCCGGCCCAGAGGAGGGGATTCCCCCACCTTCCACCCGCCGCCCCGAACAAGGTCAGGAACAGCGCGCCGTACAGGGAGATCGCCACCCAGATGAGGACCGTCATCGGGCCCACGAACGGCCAGAGGGAGAACAGGGACGAGAACTCGCAGAGGAAGAAGGCGCCTCCGAAGAGGACCCCGAGGCCCACGCCCCGCCGCAGGCCCGCCCCATCGAGGGCCCAGAAGAGGGGGACGAGGGAGAGCCACGCGAGCCCCCCCATCCCCGGGAAGAACGCCGCCCACAGGAGAAAAGCCGCTCCCAGCGCCCCCAGCCAGCGCCCCCTCCGGATCACGATCCCATTATAATGGCCGCTCGGTGACCGTTGATGCACCCCATCTTCCTCAAGCTTGGACCGATCGAGATCCGGTACTACGGTCTCATGTACGTGATCGCGTTCGTCCTCGGGTACTTCCTCGTCCGGGCCGAGGCCCGGCGGCGGGGGATCCTCCCCCGATCGGAGGACGTGCTCGACCTCTTCCTGGTCGTGATCCCGCTCGCAATCGTGTTCGCGCGCCTGTATTACGTTGCGTTCGAGTGGGACTGGTTCCACGCCTCCCCGTGGCAGATCGTGATGGTGTGGCAGGGGGGGCTCGCCATCCACGGTGGGATCATCGGGGGCATCGTCGGGCTGTTCATCGTCTCCCGGTGGAAGAGGGCGCCGTTCTGGCGCCTCGCGGATGCCGTGGCCCCCGCCCTCGTCCTGGGCCAGGTTCTGGGCCGGATCGGGAACTTCCTCAACGGCGACGCGTTCGGAACGCCAACGGGCCTCCCGTGGGGGATCGTGTTCCCCATTTCGTCCCCTGCCGGCGCGGCCTATCCTGGCTTGCCCCTCCACCCCGCCATGCTGTACGAGGCGGTGGGAAACCTCCTCATCTTCGTCCTCCTGTGGAGGCTCCGCACGCGGTCGACGCGGCCTGGCTTCCTCTCGTCCGTGTACTTCATGTCCTACGCTGCGGTGCGGTTCGCCTGCGAGTTCTTCCGCGGGGACGCCTTGATGCTCGGGCCGTGGCGGGCCGCCCAGGTGGCGAGCGTGGCCCTGATCGCCGGTTTCGGAACATGGCTCCTCCTCGGCCGCCTGTGGCGCCCGGCGGCGTAGGCTTACAATCCCGCCATGACCAGCGTCGAGCTCCGCCGTCTTTACCTCGACTACTTCCGGAAGGAGGGGCACACCGTTCTTCCCTCGTCAAGCCTCGTTCCTGACGATCCAACCCTGCTCTTCACCTCCGCGGGGATGGTGCAGTTCAAGGACATCTTCTGGGGGAGGGTCGCCCCGGCCCACCCCCGCGTCACGACCTGCCAGAAGTGCTTTCGCACCACGGACATCGAGCGGGTGGGGACGACGGCCTACCACCACACGTTCTTCGAGATGCTGGGGAACTTCAGCTTCGGGGACTACTTCAAGGAAGGGGCGATCGCGCTGGCGTGGCGGTTCCTCACCGGCGAGCTTGGCCTTCCCCCCGAGCGGCTGTGGGTCTCCGTGTACGCGGAGGACGACGAGGCGTACGCGACTTGGCGGGACGAGATCAGGATCCCCGCGGAGCGCATCGTGCGCTTGGGGAAGGAGCACAACTGGTGGGGGCCGGTGGGCGACCGCGGCCCGTGTGGGCCGGACACGGAGATCTTCTGGGATTGGGGACCCGAGTACGGGTGCGGCCCCGACTGCCCCGGGCCCTCCTGCGACTGCGATCGGTTCAGCGAGGTCTGGAACCTCGTGTTCATTCAACATGACGCCCAGCCGGATGGGACGCTGCGCGAGCTGGGGAAGAAGAACATCGACACCGGGATGGGGCTGGAGCGGATGACCGCCGTCCTGGAGGGCGTCCACTCCAACTTCGACACAGACCTGTTCGCCCCCATCGTCGAGGCGATCGCCGCCTCGGCCCGACCACCACTTGCCGATCACCGATCGCGGAACCTGATCGCGGACCACATCCGGGCGGTGGTGTTCCTGGTCGCCGACGGGGTAAGGCCCGGAAGCGAGGCGCAAGGGTATGTACTGCGGCGGATCCTGCGGCGGACGGTGCGGGCCGCGGATGCACTCGGGATGAGGGAGGGCCGTCTCAGGTTGCTGGTCGAACCGGTGGTCCGTTCGCTGGGGGCGGTGTACCCCGAAATCGAGGAACGGCGGTCCCTCGCAGAGCAGGTGATCACCCACGAGGAGAGGACGTTCCGGAGGACGCTCCGCGCTGGGGAGGCCCGGCTGCGAGAGGCGTTGGCGAGGCTCTCCGCCGGAGGGAGCGTCCCCGGGCGGGTCGTGTTCGAGCTCTACGATACTTACGGCTTCCCGCCCGAGCTCACGGAGGAGATCGCTCGTGAACAGGGTTTCTCCGTGGACCATGCCGGCTACGACCGGGAGATGGAGGCCCAGCGCGCCCGCTCCCGGCACGCCCAAGGCGGATCCGGGGCAACCGTCCGGGTCGACATGGGCGGCCGCGGGGAGCGTGTGACGAAGTTCGTGGGATACACAGAGCTCACGTTCGAGTCCGCACTTGAAAAGATACTCGTTGGCCAGGAGGCACAGGACGCGATCTCCGTGCCAGCGGGAGCCGAGTTTGTGTTCAACGAGACCCCGTTCTACGCCGAGGCGGGCGGCCAGGTCGCGGACACGGGGTGGATCGAGAACCTGTCCCGACCCGGGCGGGCGGAGGTGGTCGACGTCCAGAAGTCACCCCACGGAACGCTCCACACTGTCCGCGTAACCGAGGGCGAGTTCCGTGAGAGGGACCGGTGCTGGCTCGTCGTGGACGAGGCGCGGCGGCGGAAGATCGAGCGCGCCCACACCGCGACCCACCTCCTCCACGCCGCATTGCGACGGGTGCTGGGGGAGCACGTGATCCAGGCCGGGTCCGCGGTCGGGCCGGAGGAGTTCCGGTTCGACTTCACCCACTTCGCCGCCCTGACGCCCGCCGAACTGGCGCAGGTCGAGGAGCTTGCGTTCGCCCCTGTCCTTCACGATCTCGCGGTGGAGGTCGAGGAGCTGCCGCTTGACGAGGCGAAGAAGAGGGGCGCGATCGCCCACTTCGAGGAGGAGTACCGGGGGAAGGACCGGGTGCGGGTCGTGGAGGTACCAGGGGTCTCAATGGAATTGTGCGGGGGAACCCACGTCCGCCGGACGGGCGAGATCGGCCCGATCGTTATCTTGTCCGAGGAAGCGGTGGGGGCGGGGACCCGCCGGCTGCGAGTCCTCGTCGGGGAGGCCGCCCGGCGCCACCTCTTTTCCTTGCGCGAGGAGCGGAAGCAGCTTGCGGCGCTTCTCGACGTCCCGGAGGGAGAGCTGCTCTCCGGGGCGACGAAGCTACTTGAGGAAGAGAAGGCCATCCGGCGGCGGGTGGAGTCCCTTGAGGGAGAACTGGCCGCGTTCCGGTCCCGGGATGCGGCTGCCGGGGCGCGGGAAGTGGACGGGACGAAGCTCGCCAGCGCGGTCGTGGAGGGAGGGGTGGAAGAGGCCAAACGGCTCGCGGACGCGCTCGCAGCCCAGCTCGGACGGAGCGTGGTCGTGATCGGCACTCGCGCGGAGGGGAAAGGGATCGTGGTCGCCAAGGTTGTGGACGAGCCGCGGGTGAGCGCAGGCGACCTCGTCCGCATCGCGTGCCAAGCACTGGGCGGAAAAGGGGGCGGACGGGCCACGTTCGCTCAAGGGGGGGGACCCCACGGAGGAGCCCTCCCTCAAGCGATCGAGAAGGCGATCGCTCACGCCGAGGTCAGGCTCAAAGGAGCCTGACCGGCATGCACACGTAGATGAACCCCTCGTCGCCGGAGGCGATCTCGCCCGCCGGCTCGATCAGCCCCGCCCGTTCCGGAGCCGACAGCCACAGCGCGACCTGATCCGACTCCATCCTCCGCAGGGCGTCGATCAAGTACTCGGCCCGGAACGCGATCTCGATCTGTTTCGTCGGGGTCTTGAGCAGATGTACCGACTCCCGGCCCTGTCCTTTGTCCTTCGACGCTGCGGTCATCTCGAGCGCGGACCCAGCCACCTTGAGGTTCACCGCTCCGGACTCCTCGGCGGCGAACACCTCCAACCGGCGCAGGGTGTCGAGGAGCTCGGCCCGCGGGGCGAAGAGGCCGATCTCACTATCCTTGGGCACAACGCGCTCGAAGTCGGGGAACTGCTCCTGGATCGTCCGGCAGGAGAAGAACACCGGGCCGGCCGCGAAGTGGAGCTGTCCGCCGTCGGTGTACACGGCGACCTCCTCCTCCGTCACCCCGGCGAGGACCCGCGACAGGTCGCCGAGGACCGCCGCATCCACGAGGAACGCCCCCTCGTAGCCCTCGCGGAGCCCCTCGACGGGGACCCGCTTGATCGCCAGCCGGTACCCGTTCGTGGCCGCGAGCTTCGCCGCCCCGTCCCGAAGGACGATGTCCACCCCGGTGAGGGCGAGGCGGGTCGTCTCGGAGGCGCGCAGGGCAGCGAACGCGGTCTGAGCGATCCCTTGCAGGAGCGCAGTCAGCGGCATCCGCCCCATGGGCTCGCCATCCGGCCGCGCCACATCGGGAAACTCGTCGGCAGGCAAGGTGAACAGGTCAAAGCTCGCCGGGCCGCAGGCGAGGCGTGCCCGCCCGTCCTCTTCGCCCAGCTCGATCGTGTCCGCTTCGGGAAGACGGCCCACGAGCTGGCTCAGGACCTGCCCCGGGAGGACGACGGCCCCCCCGCCCTTCACCTGGCCCGGGATTCGACAGAGGATGGACCGCTCGAGATCGGTGGCGGCCAATTCCACCCCGTCCGCCTCCCCCTGGCAGCGGATCCCCCCCAGGATCGGCATCGCCGTTCGCCCGCCCAGGGCGTGGCTGACGGTCCTAACCCCAAACACCCAGTCTTCTCGCCGGCAGACGATCTCCATGGACCCTCCTTGACGGAGAGATCATATCCCAGGAAGAGGCAGGTGGCCCAGGATCTCCCGGAGCACGCGCTCCTCGGGCAAGGTGCCATCGATCACGTGGGCCCGGGGCACGGAGCGGATGAGCGCGAGGTACCCCACGCGGACGCGGGTGAAGAACTCCAGGCCCTCCCCCTCGAACCGATCCCGCTCCCGCGTCCGCTCGTACGCCACGGCGGGGGGGAGGTCGAGGAGGAAGACGTAGTCCGGCTCCAAACCGCCGGTCGCGAGCTGGTTCAGCCGGCGGATAAGGTCGAGGTCGAGCCCCCTTCCCCAGCCCTGGTAGGCGAGCGAGGACAACGTGTACCGGGAACAGAGCACCCATTTCCCTTCCTTGAGCGCGGGCCGGACCACCCGCTCCACGTGCTCGTGCCGCGCCCCAATGATGAGGAGGAGCTCGGTGAGCGGGTTCATCGGGGAGTCGGGCGAGAGGACGAGCTCCCGCAGCCTCTCCCCCAGGGGGGTCCCCCCCGGCTCGCGGGTGGTGAGCACACCGATCCCGCGTGCCGAGAGCGCATCCGCAAGCAGACGAAGTTGGGTGGACTTCCCCGACGCGTCGGGGCCTTCGAGAACGATGAACAAGGGGTTCACCGCGCTCTCCCTTCCACCAAGAAGGACAGGGCGACGAGCCCTGCCCCAACCACGATCGCCGCGTCGGCAACGTTGAACACCGGGAACCCACGGATCTCGAAGAAGTCGAGCACGTATCCCCACCGCAGGCGGTCCACGAGGTTCCCCACCGCCCCGCCGAGAAGGAGCGCGCTCCCCACCCGCCCCATCCGCCGCCATTTCCCCCACACGAGGACCGCCCCCAACGCGAGGACGACCGCGCAGGAGACGGCGATGAACGCCCCCGTATGCTGGGGGAGGAGCCCGAACGCCCCACCCGTGTTGTGGACCCGCGTCAAGCGGAGGAAGTCCCCCCACAGCGGGCGGACCTCCCCCAAGACCAGACTCTGCCCCGCCCAGAGCTTCGTCCCCTGATCGAAGGCGAGGACCGTTGCCGCAAAGAGGAGGGAACGAACGAAGCGCATGGGAGGCCAGTCTACCCCGGTTCGCGGCAGAGGGCAAAGCGTCCGCGGTCCCAATCCCTTGCCCCCCAGGTCGCCCTCCCGTACCCTTCGGCCACGATGGGGAACCTCTACATTGCCCTCCTCCACTTCCCGATGCGGAGCCGAGAAGGGGGAATCGTGGCCACCGCCCTGACCTCGATCAACGTGCCGGATATCGCGCGCACCGCCCGCACCTACGGCGCATCCCGCTACTACGTGGTCACCCCGCTCGCCAACCAACGACGGATCGCCGAACGTCTCCGTGCGTTCTGGATGGAGGAAGACGAGCTCCCCAACCGCCGGGAGGCGATGCGCCTCGTCGCGGTGCGGGAGGAGCTCGAACAGTGTTACGACGAGATCAAGGAAGTGGAAGGCCAGCCCCCCCTCCTGTGGGGGACGAGCGCACGCCCCGGCCTCCCCTACCCCCGACTGAGCTGGGACGAGGCACGGGCCCTCCTCCGCGAGCGGCCCGTTCTGCTTCTCTTCGGGACGGGGAACGGGATGGCCGACGAGCTCCTCGCCGCGTGCGATGCCCTCCTCCCCCCGGTGCGTGGGCGCGGGTACAATTACCTCTCGGTGCGGGCGGCGGTGGCCATCATCCTGGACCGACTGAAAGGAGAGGAAGCATGACGGGTATGGACGATCTCATCCACGCCCTCGAGGCGGAGCGGGTGCGGGAGGTACCCGAGTTCCGGCCCGGGGACATCGTACGCTTCTACGAGAAGGTGTCAGAGGGAGCCCGGGAGCGGCTGCAGCCCTTTGAAGGGGTCGTGCTCAAGATCTCCGGCTCCGGCACGCGCACGATGATGACGGTGCGCAAGATCGCAGCCGGGGTCGGCGTCGAACGGACGGTGCCTGTCCACTCGCCGAACCTGGACAGGATCGAAGTGATCAAGCGCAACACGGTCACCAAGAGCCGCCCGTACTGGCTGCGCCGGGTGAGCCGCATCCACAAGATCGAATGAGCCCCTGGTTCCGACGGAAGCGCAAGAAGGAGAAGAAGCCGCCGTGGATCGTGCGCCTCCTCCGTCGGCGGGGGGTCCGCCTCTCCCGCCGTGCCGAGTACTGGCTGGGATGGGCGGAGACGATCGTCGAAGTCGGGATCATTTTCTGGATCGTCATCACCTTCGTCACGGTCCGGATGACCGTGCCCACCGGATCGATGAACCCCACCATCGCTCCGGGGGACTCGTTCTTCGTGGACATCCTCACCTATCACTTCCGCGACCCAGCGCCGGGCCGGGTGATCGTGTTCTGGCAGCTGGAGGAGCTGCGGGTGACCGAGGTCGAGCCCGGCAGCCCCGCTGCAGCGGCGGGGATCCAGCCCGGGGATTGGATCACCCACGTCCAGTACCCCACGATCGGGATCGACGGTGAGCCCGTGCCCGCGGTGCGCACCGCCAACCGGCGGATCGAGGCCGCCCAGGGGCAGGAGCTCGCGTTCGTCGTCCTCCGGGAGGGCATCGGCCACAAGCAGCTTTCGGTATCCGTTCCGGATGGAGTCAAGGATCTCCATGGGCTCGGGATCAAGTACCGAACCCGACAGGAGCGCTACGTGAAGCGGCTCATCGCCGTGGGCGGCCAGACGGTGCAGATCGTGGGGGGCAAGGTCATCGTGGACGGTTCCCCCCTCGCCGCCGTCGCCGACCGGACCTACTGGACCCAAGGGGTGGGGATGCAGTACGGCATTGCCCCGACCCTCGTGCCACCGGGCCACTACTTCGTCCTGGGGGACAACACGATGAACTCCTACGATTCCCGCTACTGGGGGTTCGTGCCCGAAGAGGAGCTGATCGGGGCCCCGTTCTTCCGGGTGTGGCCGCTCAGTCGGTTCGGACCGATCAACGGGTACTGGTGGTCGTCCCTGTAGGGAGCGCGCGGAACCGTTCGTCCCAACAACAATCTCCCCCAGACACCTTGCCTCGGCCGCGGGGACGGGCCGGAGAAGCTGAGCCCAGCATGCACGGAAAGGGGCACATGGTGGCGATGCGGTACCGAGAGAACATCGTGTGGATCGATCTCGAGACCACGGGGCTCGATCCGGAGGCGAGCTTCATCCTCGAGGTCGCCGTCGTTATCACGGACATGCACCTCAACCCGCTCGCCCAGACCTCGATCGTCGTGCACCACCCCGACGAGGCGCTCGTGGGCCTGGACGAGTGGGTACAGAAGCAGCACCAAGGTTCAGGGCTCCTCGAGGAGGTGCGCCGCTCCACCGTGTCTCTGGCTGACGCCGAGGCGGCGGCCCTCGAACTCGTGGCCCAGTGGTGCCCTCCCCGCGCGTGTCCCCTCGCCGGGAGCTCGGTGTGCTTTGACCGCCGGTTCCTCGCCCGGCACATGCCCCGCCTCAACGCCCATCTCCACTACCGGCAGATCGATGTGAGCTCGATCAAGGAGCTTGTCAAGCGATGGTACCCGGAGAAGGCCCTCGCCAACGGGGCGTCCGCCAAGCACCGCGCCCTGCCCGATGTCCTGGAATCGATCGAGGAGCTGCGCTACTACCGAACCACCGTGTTCCAACCTCCCCAGCCCCAGGGTCCGCCCCCGCCGGCCTAGATCGCAACGAGATCGAGGTCCCGCGCCGTGCGGGGCACGCGCCCCGGCGGGAGGACCGCCACGGAGCGCGTCGTCCCCCCGTAGGCCTGGGTGGTGAACAGGGTGAGGCAGCGGTCGCCGTAGAGGAACGTCGGAGCGCCGGGCTGGTGGGAGCGGACGAGAGCCCTGATCTGAAGGCGATCGGCAACCTCGTGGAAGTAGTCGACTCCAAACGCGGGGCGCCCGGACCATCCGGAGCCGAACGCGTAGCCCGGACGATCCACCCAGTCGCCCCACGTGATCGCGCGCCATTCCGGTGAGCCGAGGCACACGCGCGCGATGTTGGCCACCTTCGCCACGTCCGGCAGGGCCCCGTGGAGGGCAAGGACGCCCGCGGGGTGGCGAGCGGCGAACGGAAGACGGGCAAGGGTCTCCCCAAGCACCTTTGCCTCGGACGGGGAGAGCTTCTCCCAGAAGTCTGCCGGCGAGAACCGCTGGACCATCCACGCCTCGTGGTTTCCCATCAGGAGGTGCACATGGTCTGGGTGGGCGAGTTTGACCTCGACGAGGAGCGTGAGGTTCCCGAGCGAATCCGGCCCCCGATCCACGTAGTCCCCGAGGAACACGAGGACGTGCTCCCCGGGCGGGAACCGGGCCAGCACCCGCTCGGTCGCCTCGCGGTCCCCGTGGGTGTCACCGACGAACACTGCAGTCCGGTCCACAGGGAGCTGGACGATCCTTCCCTCACGCCGGAACACCCCTTGGGCCTGCACAAGGAGATCTCGCTTCAACACGGCGGGCAACCGTACCTCGGCCGGAGGGCCGCAGCAACGGCACCCAGCGGAGGTCGCACCCAACCGGGCGGACATCATTTGGCCGAATGCTGACCTTCGGCTACCATTTCCTCTTTGGAGGAGGGGAGTTGAAGGAGTACTTGCTGGGAGTTGACGTGGGGACCCAAGCAACGAAGGGAGTGCTCGTGCGTCCTTCGGGCGAGGTTCTGGCCGTAGCTGCGGAGGAGTACGGCGTCCTCCACCCGCAGCCGCTGTGGGCCGAGCAGTGGCCGGATGTGTGGGAACGGGCCACCTACAGCGTCATCCGCAATCTGCTTTCGAGGCCTGGAATCTCTCCGCGGGCAGTGGCCGGCCTGTGCGTGAGCGGACTCTACGGGGGCAGCGGGGTCCCCCTGGACTCCCGTATGGAGCCGGTTCGGCCATGCATCATCTGGATGGATCGGCGGGCCACGGCAGAGGTGGCGTGGGTGCGAGACCATGTGGACGTCGAGACCCTGTTCCGCGTCACCGGAAACTGGGTGGATAGCTACTTCGGGTATACCAAGCTCCTGTGGCTCAAGCGCGTGGAGCCAAGCAGTTGGGCCCGCACCTCCCTTTTCCTCCCACCCAATGCTTACATCAACTGGCGTCTCACGGGAAACGTGGCGATCGACCACTCCTCGGCGGGGAACCTGGGTGGCCTCTACGACATCCGAACCCATCGCTGGTCAGAGGAGATGGGCGATGCCCTTGGGATCCCGCTGGACCTTATGCCGGGCCGGATCGTGCCCTCAGGGGAGGTGATCGGCGAGGTGACGAAGGACGGGGCAGAGCTCACCGGGTTAGCAGTCGGAACTCCGGTGCTGGCGGGCGGGGTGGACGCTCCGATGGCCACTCTCGCCGCAGGTGCCCTTCGCCCCGGGGACAACGTAGCGATGATGGGCACCTCCACGTGCTGGGGGGTGATCCACGCCGGCGAGGGGTTCGCGCGGGAGCTCGTATCCATGCCCCACGTAGTGGAGGCAACCGAGAAGTTCTACACCTGGGGCGGATCCGCAACCTCCGGGGCGCTGGCGCGTTGGTTTCGGGATCAGCTGGGGCAGAACGTGGTCGGGGATGAGGCCGAGGAGGGCAAGGACCCGTACCAGCGCCTCGATGACCTCGCTCGGGGCGTTCCGCCTGGCTGCGATGGTCTTCTCGCGTTGCCCTACTTCATGGGCGAGCGGGCGCCCCTGTGGGACCCCAGCGCGCGGGGGGCGTGGGTGGGGCTCAGCCTCTTCCACACAAAGGGGCACTTGTTCCGATCTCTCCTCGAGGCGACAGCGTTCGCCCTCCGCCACGCGATCGAGGTCGGCCAGGGAGTGGGCCTGCCTGTGAGCGAGGAGACGATGGTGGTCGGCGGGGTGGCGAAATCCCCGCTGTGGCTTTCCATCCTCGCCGACGTCACGGGCCGCCCCATCCGCACCCCAGCCACCGAGGGGATCGAGGCCCCTCTTGCTGATGCGCTCCTGGTCGGGCTTGCCACCGGGCTGGTCGACCGTTACGAGAGGATCCGGGAGTGGGTGCGCTATACAGAGCCCGTGCTTCCACACCCCGACCGCCACGCGGCGTACGACCGCCAGTACGCTCTGTACCAGCGGCTCTTTGCAGCCTTGCGCCCGCTGTTTCCGAAGCTCAGCGCGGCAGAAGATCAGGTGAACACCCGGTAAGGGATTCCGAGCATCTTCGCCACCCACACGAGTTCGTCCGTCCAGTCACCGTAGGCCCCGTGGATGTGGTTCGAGTCGTATTCCGCAAGGAGTTCGTCAGGACCCACCCGTATCCTCGCGAAGGCATGTGGCCACTCAGGCTGGGTCGCTGCCGCCTTGCGCTCGGCCTCTTCCCAGGGTAGCTCGATGAACTCCCCGGGCAGGATCGCTAGCCAGTACTGACCGTTGCGGCGCGCGAGGCGAGCCAGGGTCACCTCCCCCGGGGCCGCGATGTGGCGCACCGAGGCTCCCCCCGCCGGGAAGTAGAACCCCTGGGGGTAGAACTCCACCTTGGGTAGGTTCACATCCGGGTCGCAGGAGTGGCCGGCGAAGTACGTGGGATGGGTTCCTGAATTGCACAAATCAAACACGCCAAGCTCCTCATCGTAGTGGCGCAGGTCGGCGAATAGGACCGGCTCGCCCGTGATGTGCTTCAGGAGCTCCATGGTTAGGGCGCCGTCCATATCCGCCTCGGTGGCCGCGATGGTGGGCTCCTTAGGGCCGTTCCAGTCATAGGGATCGTTCAGGAACGCCTCCGTGAGGTCCATGGTCACGAAGTGGTCGGTGAGTTCGGGCTGACTCTTGATCCCGAGGAAGTGGAGTTGCATCGCCCTGGCCATCTCCCGGACGGCGATGTAGCTCCGGATCTGGAGCTTGAGCTTCTCCGGTGTGAGCTGTTTTCCGTCGTACCGGATTCTGCCGATCTTAGCAGTAAGCCACTGGAATGCGTGCTCAACCTCCTTCTCGGGAGCGTCTTGGGCGCGGCGGACGATCTCCCATTGATCGATGTGCTCGATGTCGATCCCGAAAAGCTTCATCCACTGGTCGGGGTTGGCAACCGCGGTGTACATGCCCATCGGGCGTCCACCGAACAGGCCAAACGTCTCGCCCTTGAGCCGAGATAGCGCCGATCCAGCACGGATGAACCCGACGACCCTGCGCAGGACCTTGGGGTCGCGGATGTCCCCGGATAGACGCCCGTGAAAAGTGCCCAGTTGGTCCAGAGCTCCTGCGGCGGCGAGCATCCCCACCATCCCCGGGTACTGAGGGTTGATGTTCGAAAACAGCAGGAACGGCCCCGGGGCGAATCGGGAGGCAATGGCCGCTAGGTGCGGAAAGCTCCACACGGCGAAATTGAAGATGGTGACCTCGCAGCCCTCGTGGGCCAGCCGCCGTGCCTCGTCCTGGGCGAGCTTCGCCGTCCAGATGATCTCCCGCCCCACCACCGGCTCCACCTCCCCAGTGGTCCGCAGGGCTCCTGCCAGTCGGTCCTGGAACTCACGGTTGGCGGATTCGACCCCACGGCAGACCGATTCCCTGCCATCCGAGAACGTGAGAATCCCTACTCTGCTGATGCCCAAAACATCTCACCTACCTCGCCCCTGCACGTCAATGCCTGGTCTCCGCTTCCAACCCACAGACACCGCAGAAGTCCGGTCTAGTCGCCTGTCACATCAATAATGACACTCTCCAACTCGACTAGACAACCAACTGAACCTTCCCCCCGGGAGGTGGCAGTTCCGTTAATCATCCCCCTTAGAGACTCACTGCCGCCACCGGAGTACTCCAAGAAGAAGGGGTGGGCTTCCAGGCTTAGTCTGGTGCGACCCAGTCAGGAAGCCCACCCTTTTCACCGCTCCCGTCCCTACCTCTGCCCCTGCTCAGCCCAGTACTCCGCACGCGCTGCTTCGCAGCGGCGCACGAATTCCTCGATATCAGGCTCATAGTAGAAGTCGGCCATTGCTTCCCTCACGATCGCCTGACATGGGGCAGGGGGGATAGCGTTGCCCATTACCTGGTGGAAGATTGCACCGCTGTTGATTGCATCCCTCACCATCACGCCGATTTTATTGTAGCTTGTCACGTATCTGTTGCAGGCCAGGCCCCCATGGTAGATGGCACGCATAGTTTGCGGCTCCACTGTGGCCAAGAATGCTAGCAAACGCTGCGCCTCTTCCGGATGCGGAGCCTTCGCAGCCATACACCACGTGTCGAACGGCCCTGTTAGGGTGAGTGGGACCGTCGGGTTCTCGTGCGGGAAGAGGAAAGCGTCGAAGTCCTCTCCCAAGCGCCACCCTGCTGCCTCAAGCAACGGTGTTCCGTAGGTCCCGAGAATCAGCATTGCCCCTTCACTGTTCAACAGGAGACTGAGACTCTCCGACCACTTCCTTGCCAGAATGTCAGGGTACCAGAAGGCTTTCCCCACCCACCGCTGCCAGATTTCGTACACTGCCCTCATGACAGCATTATCCCAGCTTATCTTCATTGAGGTCAGCCCGTCATAGAACTCCGGTCCCGCCAACGACCCAACCAGCAATTCCACAGGATAGGCAGTTCGCCACCGACCGCTAGCACCTGACACAAGGGGATAGACTCCGGCCGCCTTGATCGCATCGCAGACGGCCTCGAACTCCCGAATGGTTGTCGGAACGCTCAAGCCAAGTCGATCGAACAGTCTCTTATTGTAGTATACAACCGTTGGATGATAACCCCATGGGAGGTTCCACTGCTCCCCCTGGTAAGTTACCTCCGCCTTAAGGCCCAGAGGGATCAGGTCGTCAAGCCCGTACCCGTCCCATACTTCAGTGATCGGGGCAATGACCCCAAGATTGACCAAATCCCAGGTCTTTGGACCAGGGTACCACAGAAAAACATCCGGCGGACTATCGCCTGACAGTAGCTGTAGCAGCTTGGGCTGCCAGGTCGCAGCATCAAGGATGATTTCCTCAACCTTGATATCCGGGTTTGCCGCCTCGAATAGGGCAATGCTCCTCGTTATCTGTTCGCGTTCGACCCCCGCCCCCCAGATGTGCAGCCAGGTCACAGTCCTTGGCGCGCTGAGTCCTTGTAGACCAACGGCACACAGAGCCAGGAGCGCCACTACCCAGGTCCACCGAGAACCACTCAAGTCTCTCATCTCAACCCTCCTTACCCACAAACAGCACAGTTCGTTGTCCCTTCTAAGTCGCCGACCTGACGTACCTCACTTCACTCCGCCCAGTCTCACCCCCTTTATGAAGTAGCGCTGGAAGACGGCAAACATCAGCAGAGGTGGAAGCATACCGATGACAGATGCAGCACACTCCCTGTTCCAGTTCTCGACAAGCCTCCCACGGAATAGGGAGACTGCAACCATTATCGTCTGTGCTTGCCTACTGTGGCTCATTGCGAACGCCCAAAAGAAGTCATTCCAGATCCAGGTGAACAGCAGAATTCCCATTGCTCCCATCGCAGGGATGGAGAGGGGGAGTACCACCCGAACCAGAATCCTCAACTCCGAAGCACCATCGATGCGGGCAGCATCGAGAAGGTCTGCCGGTATAGTCCTGAAGAAGTTCCGGAGCACAAGTATGGTAAACGGAAGCTGATAAGCGATGTGAACGAGGACCAGGCCGATGATCTTATTATAGACACCGAGTCTGTTCGAGAGAAAGTACACAGGCACAACGTAGATCTGGGGGGGGAAGAATAGCCCTATGAGGAATACTAACAGAACAACGTTGCTAAGCCGAAAGGGGTAACGGGCAATAGCGTAGCCGCCGAGCGATCCACACGCTAGTGTCGCAAGCACCCCAACCACCGTTACCAGACCGGAGTTCTTCATGTAGCTGCCGAGACTACCTTCGTGCCAGACAGCAGAAAAGCCCCCCACATACCAACGACTCGGCAGGGCAATAAGCCCATTCCACATGATGTCAGCGTCCGTCCTGAAGGCCGCAAGGATGGTAACAGTCAGGGGCAAGAGATACACGCCTGCAACCAAAAAGAGCAAGGTGGCCCGCAACAACCGTGACAGCCGCCATCCCACCGCGAAACTCATAGCTCAATCTCCCCAGACCGCTTCTGCCACCATAGGTACGGGACTACAATAAGGGCGACTATCAGGAGTTGTACCACGGCTACCGCTGAGGCGCGGCCAAATTCGTATTGCTCGAATGCGTATCGCCACAAGAGTGTGCCAACGACATCATTCTTGTAGTAACCACCGGTCATGAGGAACACAAGGTCGAAGACTTTCATCGAGAGAATTGCACCCAAGGCAACGACGACCGTAGTTGCATGACCGACGAGCGGAATCACGATGTGCCGAATCCGTCGGAGACCCGTCGCCCCATCAAGCTCCGCAGCCTCAAGCACGTCTTTTGGAAGATCTTGAATCGCAGCTAAGTACATCACAAGTGGGAAGCCAATCCAATGCCAGACCATGACGATGGATACCGCAACGATTGCAGTGTCTGCACGCGTTAGAAAACTCCTTGTCAACGGAGACAGGCCGAAGGCTCTCAAGAGCTGCGTGATCATGCCATGGGCTGGTTCATAGACGTGAAGCCACATCACCGCCATCACCGCGTTGGACAAGACCATAGGCACGTAGAACAGGGATCGCAGGATCTTGTTTGTCCGGGTTTGTTCCCGGAGAACGTACGCTAGGATAAACCCGATTATAGTTGGAATCGGCACGCACAATGCCAGCCACACCAGGTTATTCTTCAAGGCAATAAAGATGGATCCCCGTGAGAAGAGGTACGCGTAGTTCGTCAAGCCAACCCACGAAGGCGGCGGCCCTACTCCCCGCCAACTGTAGAAACTCAGGCTGATTGAGCGGATCAGCGGGTATGCAAGCATCAGCGTGTAGATCCCAAGCGGAACTGCTAGGAAGAGCCATGGGATCAGCTGCTGCTTGAAAGACTTGCCCATGGGAATCACGCCCTGCCACGTGCAGTCACGAGACTGCGGAATCCCTGCACCATAGCCCTGTAGGCTGCGAGCACCCCGTCAAACTGCTTCCCGCCCTTCATCACCATCCGCACCCTCGCCAGGGCAGCCACGTCGCGCAGTGGGTCTCCATCTACCGCGATTACGTCAGCCTGTCTGCCCGGTTCAAGCGTGCCCACATCCGATAGCCCACAAGCAGCTGCACCGTTACGCGTGACGGCTACAATGGCATCCATCGGAGACGCCCCAAGTACCTCGATCATGCACTTCATCTCCCGCCATAACACACCATGGCCCGAGTCCAAGCCGAGAGCAAACATCACGCCAGCTGCCAACGCCTCGCGCTGGACTCTACGGGTTCGCTCTGCCGCACGGCGCACTTTCTCCTGCCACCATGACGGAAGATCTTTCCAGTCTCGCCGGCTCTCGAATCCATACTCTCTATCAAAGAAAAGGTAGAGGTTCGGATCACTAAGTACGCACCCCGTTTTCACGAAAGACTCGATATCCCCTTCCTCGATGAGGTTAGCGTGCTCGATGGTATCGACCCCCGCCTCCACGGCCCACCTAAGCCCAAGACCTCCAATGGCGTGAGCGGCTACCTTGCGTCCCGCATGATGTGCTTCAGCTACGGCTACGGCGAGTTCCTCTTGGGTGTATGCTGGAACGTCCGTGAGATCGCCCAACCTGTAGGCAACATTCCCTGTCCCAGCCTGTATGTTCGTGGCAAAGACCTTTATCACGTCAGCGCCTCTGCTGATGGTCTCGCGCACCGCCTTTCGGACTTCCTCAACGCCATCAGCAGGCCGCCCCAAGAAGTCCGCTGTCCCGTGGCTGGGGCGAATGGGTTGCCCACTGGCAAGGATTCTTGGCCCAGGAAGATCGCCCCCGGTGATGGCGTCGCGCAATACCAGATCGATGCCTCCAGTAGCCCCAAGGGAACGAACCGTTGTGACCCCTGAACTCATGTCGTCAAGCAGGTTTCTGAACGCCAGAACCGCCTTGAGCGGAATTGGGATCTTCTCCTGAAGGACAATGGAGTCGCCTGTCTCCCTGTACGGATTGGCCCCGCGCCAGACAATGTGAGAGTGGCTATCGATCAATCCGGGAAGCACGGTCCAGGAACCGCAGTCGACTACATCAGCGGACGGCGGGACCAGTACCTGCGAATCCGGTCCGACATCAAGGATCCTCCCATCCTCGATAAGAACGATTCCGTCCTGGATTGGTGGAGCACCTGTTCCATCGATAACCTGCTTGCTCTTGATCACTGTCAACATCACCGCTCGCCTCCTTCAGGACCTGGACTAAATCACAAACTGGACTCCCTTCAACATGCTATTCCCCATGGAACCCGTATCATGTCGAACCTCTCACAATCAGACGGACTGGAACCCTGAGCTCAACAGGCTGAAAGACCATCGCCCCCGAGACTCTTTTCAGCAGGAGCTCAGTGGCTTCTCTACCTAGCCGATACGGCTGCTGCGCCACAACTGTCAGCGGAGAATCGATTAGCATCGCCCAATCGGGATCGTCGAAGCTCACCAACGCCACGTCTTGCGGAACCCTGAGACCCCGCCGACGTATCTCGTCCATGGCCCCAACGGTCATCTGGTTGTTGGTGCTGAAGATCGCCGTGGGGGGATCTGCGCACGAGAGGAGATACTTGGTAGCCTGCCGTCCACCCTCGACCCGGTAGCTGCCCCAAGCTACTAGATGCTGGGAAAGCGTGATCCCCGCTTCTTCTATGGCCCGGCAGTAACCCTTGAACCGCTCTTTCGTTGTCGTGGCCCCAGGAATGCCAAGCACGATTCCGATCCGTCGATGGCCTCGCTCAATGAGATGGTGGACTGCCTGGTATGCCCCCTCCTCGTTGTCAGAGAGGACGGCATCCGCCTCTACCTCACGGGCTCTGCGGTCGACAAACACGAAGGGCACTCCGAGCCGGACGAGTTCCCGGATGGCAGGACTGACCCCGTCCCCAACGGGGGCGATGAGCAGGCCATCCATCCGGCGCCTGTGGAGCAGCCGTATGTACCGATCCTCCTTCTCCAATGCCTCATCGCTGTTGCAGACAACCAGCGAGTACCCTGCTTTGCTCGCCGCGTCCTCGGCACCCCGTACGAGCGTTGCGAAAAACGGGTTGGTGATGTCTGAGACGAGAACACCAATGGCGGTCGTCCGGCGCGTCCTAAGGGACCGTGCGACAGCATTGGGATGGTAGTCGAGCTCTGCCATGGCCTGCCTCACTCGAACCACCGTGTCCGGGGCGACCTTGCGCGTCCCGTTGATCACGTGGGAGACCGTCGCCACCGAGACCCCCGCTCTCCCCGCTACCTCACGGATCGTCACCATTGGTAACCGTTTACCGTAAACGTTTATACCACCGGGCGTGTTCCTGGGTCAAGAGCGAACCTGGGGACATTGGTCACATGCCAGGAGGGGGAGAGAACGGGCGGGAGGTGAGCTCACCCGCGACCGCATGGGCAGCCATCATCATCCAGGAGTTCCCCAACTGCGCCCGATGCTCCCCGCCGATCCTGGCCCGTCACTGCTTGGCCCCGGTATCCCCCCGCAGCGCCGCAACAGCTCATCCGTGCAACGGGGTCTGCCTGTGCGTGGTGAGCCTGCCGTCAGAACCCCTCCAGGCCGCGGTGCCGATGGGAGGGTCAGGTCTTGCAATCCCACACAAGCCCGCCGTTCGCGGCCCCAGCGGGCGGATCATGCCTGGGTCACGGGCTCCGCGCCGGGGCTTAGGGCCCGGGCGAAGAAGTCAGCGAGCCGTAGGTACAGGCGCTTCACGTTGTCCCGGCGCACGATCCCGTGCCCCTCGTCCGGAAACTCGAGGAGCTCGTAGGCCACGCCTGCCCGCTCCAGCGCTTCCCGCACCGCCCGCACGTTGTCGGGGGTGACGTTGGGGTCCCGTAGCCCATGCACGATCAGCACCGACCCCTCGATCCGGTCGACGAAGTAGAGCGGCGACCGGTCGCGGTACTTGTCCGGGATCTCCTCGGGCGAGCCGCCCATCATCTCCTCGCTGTACGGGCGGAGGTCGGGACGGGTGGTCGCGTAGTCCAGGACGAGGTCGGTCATCCCGCAGATCGGCGCCGCAGCGGCCACGACGTCCCGGGGGCAGCGCGTGATCTGGCACCACGCCGAGTAGCCCCCGTAGGAGGTCCCGGTCACCCCGACCCTCCCCCGGTGGGCGATCCCGCGCGCGAGGAGGGCCTCGATTCCCGCGGTGATGTCGTCCTGCTCCCGCCCTCCCCACCCATCCTCTTTGATCAGCTCCTGGAAGGCGACCCCGAACCCCGTGCTGCCCCGGTAGTTGGGCTCGAGCACGTGGAACCCCTCCCGGACGAGGAACTGCACGAGCGGGTGGACGCGGTCCGTGCTGTGCGAGGTCGGTCCGCCGTGGACGAGGACGACCGTGCCCCGGGACTCGCCGGCCGTCCGGTACAGCCAGCCCTGGATCTCGACGCCGTCGGTGGAGCGCCAGCGGAAGTCCTCCGCCGGCGTGAGGTCCGCGGGCCGAAGGGAGGTGCGGTCCCACACGCGCGACACGCTCTGGAACCGCTCCGGCCGCACGTCGCCCAACGGGAACCGGACGACGTCGTCCGGCTGGCGCGAGCTCCCGTAGAGGGCAACCCAGGCGGAGGGGTCGTCCCCCGCCGGGGCGAGGGGGACGAGGTTCCCTGCGACCGGCGGGAGGCGGACCTCGTCACCCGACTCGAGGTGGAGGAGGACCGGCTGGGAGCGCGCCTCGCGGACCTCGTGGATCACGGCGAAGGGGCTTCCCGGGGGCGCCCACACGTCCTCGACGAACTGGGCGCGCTGGGGGTCGTCGATCAGCCAGCGGACCTCGTCGGTCGTGATGTCGAACAGCCCCACGCGCCGCTCCGTGCCGTGTTGGAGGACGAACACGATCCGCCGGCCGTCGGGAAGCCACGACGGGCGGACCCGGGCCCGCTCCCCGAAGTTCAGGATTTCCCGATCGCCGTCGCCGTCGATCCCTACCACCCAGCCCTGCCGCCCCGCAGGGTGGAGGTCCTGCCGGGTGTACAGGACGTGCGTCCCCTGGGGGTTGAGCTGGGGGCGGATGTCCCCGCCCCGCGCCGGCCTGGCGAGCACCCTCCGCCTCCCCGTCCGCAGGTCGTGGCTGTAGATCCACGTTGGCTCCAGGACCGTCCCCTGGGCGAAGTCGTAGTTCGCGCCGTAGACGAGGTGCGCTCCGTCCGGGTGGAGCTCCCCGCCGCGCAGGAAATGGGGGGGCCGGGGCTCGGTGAGCGGGGCCATCTCCCCCGGGCGGGCCAGATCCACGCGGAACAGCCGCATCCGTTCGTCTCCCCCCTCGTCCTCCTCCACCACGACCGCCCGGCTGTCGGGCGACCACGACACGAGGTACGTGTTCTCCGGGGTCGCGGTCAGGCGCAGCGGGGCCGCGGAGCCGTCGGTGGGTGCAGCCCACACGTCGGCCGCCGGACCGATCCCAAGCCACGTCCAGGCCACCCAGCGGCCGTCGGGGGAGACCCGGGGGCGCCCCACGATCCGCGGGAGCGTGAGGAGTGCTTCCAGGAACATCTCGCGCTGCGTCATCGCACCTTGATTGTAGCCGAGCTCGGCCGGAGACCGTCCGAAGTCAGAACCCCTCCAGGCCGTGGTGGCGGGCGCGGCGCTCGAAGTAGACGAGTGCGCACCAGCCCAAGGCCACATAGGCCACGGCCAGCGCTCCAAGCAGCCCGAGCTGCAACGTCAGCGGGAACATGGTGGGCGTGCCCAGCCACAGGGCGCGCACGGCGTCCACCCCGTAGGTGAAGGGGAAGAGGTAGGACAGGGGGCGGAGGAACACGGGCAGGAACGCGACCGGGAAGAACACCCCCCCGAGAAGAGGGGCCACATTCCCAACCAGGCTCAGCAGCGACTCGGCGTCCTTGAAGCGGAGCGTCAGCCCGAACAGCAAGAACGCCATCCCGTACGAGCCGACCACCGAGCACAGGAAGACAAGCAGAAGGGCCCCCACCGCGGTCGCGCCGGGCCATCCGCCAACGGGCAGGACGAGGGCGATGGCGAGGATCGAGTGCACCGTCACGCCGAGGAGGCTGCGGCCCGACCAGGCGAGGATCATCCCCATGCGGGAGAGACGCGTTGCAAGCAAGGACTCCAACACGCCCCAGCGCATGGCGCCCCGCAGGGAGAACGCGATCGACCACACGGCCTCCACGTAGTTCCAGTACACGGCGCCCAGGAGGAGGTACACGGCGTACCGCGCGGTTCCGGTCGCTTCGGCGAACGCCTCCAAATACCCAAGCTGCTCCCCCCAGTAGCCGAGGAGGAGCGCGGGAAGGGCGAGGAGAAGGGGGGTGGTGAACGACCCGTAGAACTCCGAGCGGTAGCGGGTCATGATCCGCAGGCTGTAGGCAAGGAACGTGAGCGCCGGCCGCATGCTAGAACTCCCCCGCCGTCCCGGCGGCGCGCATCCGCCGCTGGGCGCGCCGTAGAAGAGCCCACCCGGCCATGCTGTAGGCGGCTCCCGACAACACGAGCCACAGGAGCTGATCGCCGACCACCGCTCCCCCGAGGAGTCGGCGGGCGGCCTCGATGCCGTAGCTCAGGGGGATCACTCGGGACAGGATCCACGCTGCCTGTGGAAGGACCTGCGGCGGCACCGCCATCCCGGCCAGCGCCCCAAGCACGGTCTGCGTCCCCGCCCCCAGGTTCTGCGCCCGTTTGACGAGCAGTACGAGCCCGGCGTAGGCCATACAGAAGCCGCCCAGTCCCAGGCCCGTGAGGAGCATCACCCCGACGAACGCCGGCCAAGGCAGGGGGAGGGGGATGCCGAACGCGAACAGCCAACCGATGATCCCCACACTGATGTACGCGTTCGTGAGCATCGCGCCGACCGCCTTCGCCCCGAGTACAGCGAGAAGCGAAGTCGGTGTGACCAGGATCTGCTCCAACACCCCCTCTTCCATCTCGTCGCCGACCCCGTGGCCCACCTCCCAGAACAGCGTGGACAGCCAGTACCACAGGAGCAGGCCCACGGCCACCTGGGACTGGAAGTCGGGCCCGGCCCCGAACAGCCGTGCCACGACCAGGTAGGGGGCCACCAATAGCCCCGGGGACAGGGCCAGGTTGACGAGGTCCAACGGGTAAGCGCGCAGGTCGAGGAGCTCTTTCTTGACCAAGGCAAGGAGCGGTCTCACGGCTCTTCCTCCCCGGTGTCGAACGGCCGGCCGGTGAGGCGCAGGAACGCCTCCCACAGCCCCGACTCCACGATCTCCACGTTCGCCAGGTGCACGCCGTCCGCCTGCAGCTGGGCGAGAAGCGCCGGCAGCCGGTCCACCGGAGCGGCCAGGGAGTACATCCCGTCCCCAACCTCGTGGACGAGGAGCCCCTCGTTCACCTCCGGCCGAGAGCCCAGCGTGAGCACCGCGGTTCGTTGCGTTCCGGACCGGGCGGTGATCTCCTGCGGCGTCCCGTCGGCGACGATCTTCCCCTCGTCGATGATGAGAAGGCGTGTCGGCAGCCGCTCGGCCTCCAGCATGTTGTGGGTGGCCATGAGCACCGTGGTCCCCTCCTCGCGCAGCGCCCGCAGCACCTCCCACACCTCCTCCACACCGTGGGGATCGAGCCCCGTCGTGGGTTCATCCAGAATCAGGACCGGCGGGCGGTGGATCAGGGCCCGGGCGATCGCCAGGCGCTTGCGCATCCCGCTTGAGAACTTCTCCACCGAGACGTCGGCGAACCCGGAGAGGCCCACAAGCTGAAGGAGCTCCGCGGACCGCGTGCGCGCCTCCCGTCGCGGGAGGTCCTGCAGCCCGCCGAAGAGAAGGAGGTTCTCCATCGCCGTGAGCTTCCAGTAGAGCGTGCGCTCTCCGGCGAGGACCACCCCCAGCTTGCGGCGCACCTTAATCGGCTCGCGCAGGGCGTCGATCCCGTCCACCACGACCTCCCCTCGGCTCGGAAGGAGGAGCGTGGCCACGATCTTGAGGAGCGTGGTCTTTCCGGCCCCGTTCCGGCCGAGGAGCCCCACGAACGCACCGCGGGCGATCTCGAGGTCGATCCCGCGCAGGGCCTCGATCTCCCGCCGCACCCCACGGCGGAAGAGCCCCGCCCGCTCGCGCACCACATACGTCTTCGCCACTCCCCGACAGCTGATCGCACTATCCGGCATTCTTCTCACTGAGCTGCACACACTGGTCTTGTTCCGAGCCCGGCGTATTCTCCTTCGGTTGGCTGTGGCCACAAGGTCGGACATCGAGAGCGCCGAACGCTTCTCCCGAAGGCGGAGGTTCTCCGCCACTTCTGGCTCGCGGCCCCCGGATCAAGGGGCTCCGAGGCTGCGCTGGAACGCCAAGGAAGACGAGGCGCAGGGCTGAAGTCCCTGGAACACACATCGACCGCCCAGACCATGATGCATCACCGAACGTCGCGGAAAGGGTCAGGACCTGGCGGCTACCCGCCCGGCCGGGCGCCGCCCCGAGGGCCCCGAAGCCAGGCGACTGCAAGCGAGCAGTAGGCCACAAAGAGCGCGACCAGGCCCAACGGGATGGTGACAAGCGCGGCAAGCCCCAGGCCCGCACAGCCCAGCGACCACCGCACGACGGGCGACCAGGGGCGCCGGGAGCTGGGGAGCTGGATCGCGGTCACGATGAGCCAGGCCCCGAACAGAGCTATGGCGACCATGCACGCCATGGCCCACGGGCCGATCGCCACTTCCGTTCCTGCCAGTTCGGCTGCCATCGGCACCCCAAGTCTTGCCACCAGCGCAAGGAGCAGAGCCGGAAGAGGGGCATGGAATGAAGAGGTCCTGTTTCCGACGAACTGAGCCAGCACCGCCAACGGTGCCGCGGCAAGCACGGTTCCCACAAGCACCAGAAGGAGGTCGATCCAACCGAGCGGACGGACGGCGACCATCCCTGTGCCCCCCGTGAGCCTTACCAGAAGGACTATTCCCAGATGAAGCATGGAACTGAACGGTCCAACGTTGATCCAGGGGCTTCCCACGAGCGCTGCCGCGCCGCCAAGGGCGAGCGCCGCAAGCGGGCAACTTGGCCGATAGCCGCCAAGAGGCCGCATGTCGAAGCTCCTCACGAACAGTCTAGCCCGAGGTTTCCGGGCTGCAACTCCCGGAGACCAGGTGGGCGAGGGAAGGACAGGGTCGGACCTTCATGCCTCGAAGCAGCGTCCTCCGGCTCGGAGAACCCTAAAACCAAAGATCTGACCCCAGAGCCCAGAGGCGACCGCTCCCTACCCAACGGTCAAGGGCTTGATCCGCTCCACCTCGGGTCCGAGATCCTCACTCGCCTCCCACAGATCCACAGCCCGCTGCGCGTTGAGCCAGAACTCCGCCGAGTTGCCAAACAGTCGTGATAGCCGGAGCGCCATCTGCGGGCTCACGGATCTCCGCTCGCGAAGCAGCTCGTTTACGGTCTGGCGCGAGACCCCAAGCGCCTCCGCAAGTCCCGAAGCTGTCAGGCCATAGTCGGGAAGGAAGTCCTCCCGCAGCATCTCTCCTGGGTGAATGGGCCGAACCTCCTTCCTTCGCGTGTTGGGAATGCTCATGGGTACCCCCTAGTGATAGTCTGTAACCTCAACATCATACGCATCGCCATCAGCAAACCTGAAACAGATGCGCCATTGGTCGTTGATAGCGATCGCGTGCTGACCTTCCCGATCACCCCGGAGCGCGTGGAGTCGGTTCCCCGGTGGCACGCGCAGGTCATCCAGGTGCGTTGCCAGATCAATGTACTCAAGCCTTCTCCTCGCTCGCCGTACGATGGCCGGCGGCAGCTTTCTGGACCGCCCCGTGCGGAACAGCTCCTCTGTGTGCCGGTCCGCAAAGGTCTTGATCACCGACGGACTGTAACGTGTCACGTGACGCTTGTCAAACCTCCGGGGCCACGTCTTGCATTTCCACATCCCCCACACCAGCCGGGGCCGACGGAATCGATCCGGCCTAGGCGGCCTTGCTTCCGCGGGTACACGGTGGCTGTAGGGAGACCCTTTTCCCGAGACGTCCCTCCGCCCGGACCGCAACGCGCCAGGGCGGCGTGCTGTCGTACAAGCCCTGACCCCATCGCTTCCGCAATCTCCCGCACCAACAGCCGGACGACCGAGAGGCAACGAAGAACCCATGTGAGCATCGGGCAGCACACTGCCCTACGACCCGCCTTCAGCCTGGGGGCCCCCCTCTCCTTCTCCTCTCCCCCCGGGGGGAGAGGGCAGGGTGAGGGGGCGTTCTGCCCTGCAGCCCGCAAACCCACGTGCCTTGGGCCCAGCGCAAAGGGATGCCCGGCCCGCGAATCCCAAGGAGCTCGCCAGCCGGTCCAGGGTCTCCAGCGGGAGCGCCTCGCCGCGGACGCGGGGGTCGAGGCCGACCTCGGCCAGGATCCGGTCCACCTCCGCCGCCGGGAGCTGCCCAAGGAGGACGCGGCGGAGGGTCTTCCGCCGGTTGGAGAAGACGAGCGCGAGCGTCCGCTCGAACGCGTCCTCCGGCGCCGTGATCCGCGGCTGGGGGAGCCTCCGCAGTCGGATCAGCGCCGAGTCCACCTCCGGCGGGGGGAAGAACACGGTCCGCGGCACCCTGCGCACCACCTCGACGTCGAAGTAGGCCCGCAGGTGGACCCCCAGCCGGCTTGCCTCCGGCCCCGGCGGGGCGACGAGCTTCTCCCCCACCTCCCTCTGAACCAGGAACACCGCCCGCGTCACCGCCTCCCGCTCCCGGATGAGCTTCACGAGCACGTCGCTCGTGATCCCGTAGGGAAGGTTCCCGACGAGGAGGATGCGCGCTCCGAGCGACGCCAGCGCGAGCTCCCGGAAGTCCCCCTGGAGGACCCGTACGTTCGGGTAGACCGCGGTCGTCTCCTCCAAGACCGGAATCAACCGCCGGTCCACCTCGACCGCCAGGAGCTCCCGCACGTGTGGAGCAAGCGCGCAGGTGAGGGTCCCCGCCCCGGCCCCGACCTCGACCGCGGTCTCGTCCCCCTGCACTTCGGTCGCCTCGACGATCCGCGCGAGGGTGTTCTCGTCGACGAGGAAGTGCTGGCCGAGCTCGGAGCGCAGGCGGACCCCGTGCCGGGCCAAGAGCTCCCGCAGGACCGTGGGCGACGTCAGCTTCCCTTCCATCCCGCGCATGATAGCCCTCCCCGCGGGTGCCGGGCTGCGGTGGTCCGCCGCCACAGATGCCCACCACCCGTCGCGACCTCTCCCTCGGCGTCCTCCACCGTAGGGCTTTCTCGGGGAACCGAGAAACCGGGCAACCGTCCACCGCCGAACGGCCGTTGCGGCCGGCGGGGATGAACCCCGCCGCTACAACTTCCCTGTCGGGTCGTGAGTTTGGGATACGATGAAGGCATGCGCATCGGGGACGTCGGGGAGTTCCCGCTCATCGAGCGGGTGGCCGAGATCGTCGGGCGAACGCGACCGGACGTGGTGGTGGGAATCGGCGACGACGCGGCCGCCCTCGACCTCGGGGGGGAGGACCTCCTCCTCCTCACCGTGGACAGCCAGGTCGAGGGACGCCACTTCGTCCGCGACCGGACCGAGCCCCAGCTCCTCGGCCGGCGGCTCCTGGCCGTGAACGCGAGCGACATCGCGGCGATGGGCGGCCGCCCCACCCACGCCGTCGTGTCCGTCGTCCTCCCGCCGGAGCTCGAGCTTCCGTGGGTCGAGGCGCTGTGCGCTGGCCTCGGGGAGGAAGCCGACCGGCTCGGGGTAGCCGTGGTCGGGGGAAACGTCGCCCGCTCCGGGGACGGGATCGTCCTCGACCTCGCCCTCGTCGGCCGCGTCACCCGGGGCTACCTCCTCACCCGGGGCGGCGCGCGGGGGGGGGACCTCGTTCTAGTGACGGGTTCTCTCGGCGAGGCCGCGGCCGGGCTCTACCTGAGCGAGCACCCCGAGGTCGCGGATCCCGACCGGGAGGCACTCCTCGCCCGCCACCTCGCCCCAACCCCGCGGGTGCGGGAGGGGCAGCTCATCGCCGCCTCCGGGCTCGCCACGGCGATGATCGACCTCTCCGACGGCCTGGCGGGCGACGTGGCCCACGTGTGCAACCGAAGCGGGGTCGGCGTGCGGATCCACGCCGCATCGCTCCCCGTGTCGCCCGCGGTCGAGCGGGTGGCGGAGCGGATGGGGAAGCACGGTTGGGAACTGGCGTTGTTCGGTGGGGAGGACTTCGAGCTCCTGTTCACCGCCCCGCCCCACGCGGCACAGAGCCTCGCCGCGCGGGTCTCCGCCGAGACGGGCACGCCCGCCTCGGTGGTCGGGGAGGTCCTACCCGCGGCGGCAGGTCGGTGGCTCGTCCTCCCCGACGGCCGCGAGGTGCCCCTCGAACCGCGGGGGTTCACCCACTTCTGAGGTCCTCCTCCAGGAGCTCGGAGCAACGCCGGGCCTGCTCGGGGGAGTAGGCCGGATCCATGCACAGGAGCTTCGCCTGCGCGCGGGCACGCCGTTCCTCGGACTCGGCATACGCCCTCTCCACCCGACCGGCGAGCTCTGGTTGCCCCGCGTCGCGCAGGGCGTGGGCCAGCGCATGCCAGAACGAACCGGGGAGCGGGACGCGGCGGCCGTCGTCCTCCAGCCACAGGCCGTCCTCGTCGGCCTGGATCCTGAAGCTCAAGCACAGCTTCTCCATCGGCCACCTCCTTCGCCACTCACGATAGCTCACCGATCGGAGTTGTCAATCCGGCCCTTCCGTGAAACCAGAAGCTCGATCTAGACCGGTCTCTGGCCATCGGCCACGGAACTTGGATCCCCCCTCACCCTCGGTCCCTCTCCCCCCGGGGGAGAGGGGAAATGGAGGGGGCGGTCGCCCGCCCGCCTTCGTCGGTTCTGCCCGGACAGTGGAAAGAGAGGCCAGACGGCCTATAATCGCCGTGGGGTAACTGGGGGAGCCCGTACGGGGCTGAGAGGAGGTCCCGCGCCTCGACCCCAGAACCTGATCTGGGTCATGCCAGCGGAGGAAAGGTTACCCATGAAGACGCGCTCTTCCGCGGCCCAGGCTCCCTGGGCCGCTGCCTTGCCTATTCACGCCCCGCCGGGCAATCCGGTCCCCAGTCCCCAAGGAGGCGTTCCATGAGGAAGCTCATCGGGTTCGTGGCCGCCCTGGCGCTCGCAACGTCTGCGGTGGCGGCCGAGCAGTTTGTGGTCTACGCCAGCCGGTCGTTCGTGCGGTGGGGGCCGGCGGCGGCGATCGAGCAGGCGTTCGAGGCCGCCCATCCGGGGGTGGACCTCGTGTGGGTCGCCCCCGCCGGTGCGACGGAGATGCTGTCCCGCCTGGTCGCCGAGCTCTCCACCGGAAGAACGGACGCGGACGTGTTCCTCGGGATCACCGCCGGGAGCCTGCCCCGCGCGCTTGCAGAGGGGGTGTTCCGGCCGTTCGATCCCGATCTCATCCCCAACCTCGCGTTCGTGCCCGACGACCTGCGGGTGGACCCCTCGGGCCACGTCCTCCCGTTCGATCACGGCTACATCGCGTTCGTGGCAAGCCCGGCCCTGGCCGAGGACCTCCTCCCGCGGTCGTTCGCCGACCTCCTCCGGCCGGAGCTCCGAGGGAAGATCATCCTCCAGGACCCGCGCACGTCGGAGACCGGGCTCGCGTTCCTTTTGTGGACGATCGCCCACTTCGGCGAGGACTGGCCGGAGTACTGGAGAGTGCTCCTCCCCAACTTGCTCACCATCACCCGCGGCTGGACCGAGGCGTTCGCGATGTTCGAGACCGGCGAGGCCCCGCTTGTCCTCTCCTACTCCACCGACGCAGCCTACGCCTACATCACGGGCGGCGAGGCGAAGTACCGCGTGCTGACCCTGGACGGGGAGGGGTACCGCCTGATCGAGGGGCTCGGCATCGTGAGGACGACCCGCAGGCCCGATCTCGCCCACGCGTTCATCGACATTGTCCTCTCGCCAGAGATCCAGGCCCTGATCCCGACCTCGCAGTGGATGTTCCCCGTGCACAGCGGGGTCGAGCTCCCGCCGGACTTCGCCCGGCTAGCGGTGGTGCCTGAGCGTCCCGTGTTTCTCGACCCAGGTGAGGTCGCCCAGCACCTGGACGACTGGAGCAGCCAGTGGCAGGCCCTCCTCGGAGGCTGACCGGACGAGGGGCGGCAGGAGCGGCGCTCGCCCTCCTGCCGCTCCTGTTCCTCGGGGTCGCGTTCTACTGGCCCCTGTGGGACGTACTTCGCCTGGGGCTCCAGGTCGACGGCCACTGGACCGGGGAGCGGCTGCTTGCCGCCCTCTCCGACCCGTACGTGCGGCGGCTGATCCTGTTCACCCTCGAACAGGCCGCCCTGTCCGCGCTCCTCTCGCTTGGGCTCGGGTTCCCGTTGGGCTGGTTCCTCACCCGGTACCGGTTCCCCGGGCGGGGACTCCTGCGGGCGTTCACGATCGTCCCGTTCGTCCTGCCCTCGATCACGGTCGCGCTCGGGTTCGTCCTCTTCTTCGGCCATTCTGGGCACCTCAACCGGTTCCTGATGATCCTGTTCGGCCTCGGGGAGCCCCCGATCCGGGTCCTGTACACCCTGTGGGCGGTCGTGCTCGCCCACGCGTTCTACAACGCGCCGGTGGTGGCACGGTTCGTGAACGCGGCATGGGAGCGGGCCGACCCCACGCCCGTCGAGGCAGCGCGGACCCTCGGCGCAGGCCCCCTCCGCGCGTTCCTGACCGTGACCCTCCCCCTGCTCCTCCCGACCGTGCTCTCCGCCCTCGCCCTCGTGTTCGTCCTATGCACGCTGTCGTTCTCGATCCCGCTCGCCTTGGGCGGGGCGCGCTACGCCACGGTCGAGGTCGGGGTCTACCTCTACGCGCGGGGGGTGGTGGCGAGCTTCCCCCGCGCGGCGGCGCTCGCCCTCCTCACCCTCGGCCTGTCCCTCGTCCTGACCTACCTCCACCTGTGGGGAGGGGGGACGTTCTCCGCCCGCCAGGGCGGGGTGCGACTCGCCCCCACCGTGCCCCTGTTCACCCGCAACAGGCCAAGCCGCGCCCTGTGGCTCCTCTACCTTCTCCCGGCGGCGGTCGTGTTCCTCGGGCCGATCGGGGCGGTGATCGCCGACTCGTTCCTCCACCCCGCTCCGGGCGGCGCGTCTCCAACGCTCCATTGGTACCGGATGATCGTCTCGCCGGCGTGGAACCCGTTCATCGAGTCGTCCCCCCTGGCTGCGGTGCGGACGAGCCTCCTCGTGGGCGTGGGGGCGACTGCCCTGTCCCTCGTCCTCGGCCTGTCCGTGAGCGCCGTGCTGCGCCGCGTGCGGTCGCGGGTCCTGGAGACGGTCCTCATGGCGCCGCTCGCCGTGTCGTCGGTCGTCCTCGGCTTGGCCCTCCTCCTCGCGTTCCGCCGTCCGCCGCTTTCGGCGCTGGGGGGCGGGTGGGCGATCGTGCTCGCCCACACCCTGATCGTGTACCCGTTCGTCGTACGGGCGATCCGGCCGCTGTGGGACGCCCTCGATCCCGCCCTCCCCGAGGCGGCGCGCACCCTGGGGGCGAGCCCCTTCGCCGCGTTCCGCACCGTGACCCTGCCTCTGCTCGGGAGCGGAGTCCTCGCCGCCGGAGCGTTCGCGTTCGCCCTCTCCCTGGGGGAGATGACCGCGGTGGCGATGCTCTCCGGGCCGGGGGTGATGACGATGCCGATGGCGATCTACCACTTCCTCGGGAGCCGCGACTTCGGGGCCGCGTCGGCGATGGCGACCGTGCTTATGGTCACGACCGCCCTCGCTGCCTGGGCGTGGGACCGCGCCGGCTCCCGCTGGCTCAACCGCGACGGACCGTCGGCAGATTCTCGCCTCGCCAGAGGGAACGCCGAGCCTGCAGAGCATGTAGCGTCGGGCTTCATGCCCGACGACACGGCGGTTCGCGGGCTGAAGGCCGTCGCAGACAGGCTGCGACGCTACAGAGAACCGATCCACTCCACAACGGATGTGCTCCGCGTCTCTCCGGTGCGCGAGTACAGGAGAGACCATGCTTGAGGTCCGCGGGCTCACGAAGCGGTTCGGGCCTGTCGTGGCGGTCGAGGACTTCTCCCTCGCCGTGGCAGCGGGGGAGATCCTGGCCCTCCTCGGCCCGTCCGGGTGCGGGAAGACGACCGTCCTGCGGATCGTCGCCGGGCTGGAGCGGCCCGACCAGGGCCGCTTGCTCCTCGCCGGCCGCGACGCCACCGACTGGCCTCCCGAGAGGCGCGGGGTGGGGCTCGTGTTCCAGAGCTACGCCCTGTTCCCCCACCTCTCCGTGGGCGCGAACGTCGCCTACGGCCTCCGGTTCAAGGGTGGAGACCGGAAAGGGCGGGTGCGGGAGCTCCTCGCGCTCGTCGGCCTCTCCGGCTACGAGCGGCGGAGGCCGCACCAGCTCTCCGCGGGGCAGCAGCAGCGCGTGGCCCTGGCGCGGGCGCTTGCCCCCGAGCCGAGGGCGCTCCTCCTCGACGAGCCCCTGTCCGCCCTCGACGCCGCGCTGCGGAAGGACCTCCGCGCCGAGCTGCGGGGGCTCCTGGGGAGGCTCGGGATGACCGCCCTCTACGTGACCCACGACCAAGAGGAGGCCCTTGCCCTCGCCGACCGCGTGGCGGTGATGCGCGAGGGGAGGCTGGAGCAGGTCGCCCCGCCCGAGGAACTGTACGCCAAGCCACGAAGCCCCTTCGTCGCCGCCTTCCTCGGGCGGGCCAACCTCTGGCCAGGCCGTGTGGTGTCCGTGGACGGCGACCGCGCGCTCGTCGAGGTCGCCGGCGAGCGGATCACTGCCGAGCGGGGGGAGTGCCGAGAGGGTGACGAGGTGTTCCTCTTCTTCCGACCGGAGTGGGTGCGGGCGGGCGACGGACCGTTCACCGCCGAGATCGAGAGTGCCGAGTACCTCGGCGACCGCTGGGAACTCCGCGCCCGGTTCCGTGGGCTCCCCCTTGTGCTCGTCACAGCCCACAACCTCCGACCACGGAGCACCCTGCCGTTCGCCCTCTCAACCGCGCAGGCGATCCGACGGTAGTAGTACCACCGCCTGACCTGCTCCGCGATGCATCACACCCTCGTGTCAGGACCGGCGAAGTGTGTGGGGCGGAACCAGAACAGGCGGATGAGGCCAGAAGACGACCCTAGCAATGAGGGTCTGACCCCGATGGTGTAGAAGGAGAACAAGGGCCGAACTCGATGACTCAGGCTGATGACAGTGATACACTGTCCGGGACCAAGCAGTGGACGAGCCCTGGCCCGGCCCTCTACTGCAGTCGCGGTTCCTGCGGAGCTCTCTGCGGGAGGCTGGCGTCAGAGAGTCTCCTGGGTACCCGATCTTGGCCAGGAGGTTGTTGTCGATGAGGCTCATACAAGAGATAAGGCATGACATCGTAGAACCGAGGTCGTCCTTGGCTTCCGTCCGTCGCAAGACCCGCCTCTTGGCCCAAGAGCTTGCTGCTGAGGAACTCATCCGTTGGGTCCAGGATGAACTCAATGGGTACCCTGACGGCCGCGACGTTCCGGCCTACCGAAGGCTCGCCGCATCGAGTGTGGGCTTCTTCGCCGGCCCGTTCGGGAGGGCAGTGGACAATTACCCCATTCCGCTTTCTCTCTTGCCCGACAATGTTCGTGAGTTCGCTTCCCAGGTGGTGCTTAAGAATCCTGTTGCAGAGATCGAGGACATGGCAGCTAGACAGATGACCGGACATGAACGGTGGCCCCCTGAAGCAGTCCTCCTGGTTCGAGATAAGCTCGAACTGTCGGGCGGCTTCGTCCTCATAGACGCGCGCAAGATCCTCCCTTCACATGCCTTGCGAGGAGTCCTCGACTCTATTCAGAACAGGCTGCTCGAGTTCATCATTACGCTGGAAGGCATATCCGTAGGCTCGGATTCTGAGGACCCTGCCTCCGAGATGCCACGAGAGGCTGTGCTGAAGGCGTTCCATACAACGGTGTATGGTGACAGGAATGTCATTGCCATCGGTCCAGAGGTCACCCAGAACTTCGCCATAAAGCCAGGGAATGAGGAAGCCTTGGTCTCTGCGCTTCAGTCCCTCGGCTTCGACTCGGCCGATCTCGATGATCTCCGGACGGCACTCCGTGAGACACCGGCTTCTTCCCCAGAAGGAAAGCAGCAGATAGGCCCGCGAGTCAGACAGTGGGTGGGCGATGCTGTTGCCAAGGCTGCGCAAGGGGTCCTCCGTGTTGGTGCTGAAGCAGCTGGAACAGTGATTGCGCGCGCACTGAAGGATTACTATGGGTTCTAGATCGTCCAGTGACCCAGTACCCTTGGCACGCTGGGTGTGCTTGGCTGACGCGCGCGGCGTCGGGCGCCGGGGTCAGACCTTCACGCTGCGGGTCCTGGACGGGCGCAGGTGATCCAGAACTGTCCGGCTGCGCGCATGGAGTGCAGTCGCTGGCTTCCGGTCGCTCCCCAGTGGGACCGGGCGGACGTGCCCGGCGCGGTAGCTGCGATTCGGGGCCCGATGGTCAAGGTACTAGAGGTGGTCGCAATCCCGCTCCAGATCAACGCAAGGGTCGCTGGAGAGCGGATCGATCCTCCGCAAGGAGGCGTACCTGGACAGGGCGATCTGCACCTGCCCGGGCTCCCAGAGAGCCTGACGGGCTCGCCGCCCTCACCCGCGCCTCTCCCACACGGGGGAAGGGACGGAAGCTGGGCGAGATCTCAGTGTCCCCGCATGCGCGCAGGTCGGCCTCACTCAGATCTCGGCCTCCCAGGCCTCGGAATGGACAAACCCAGGCAGATCTTCTGGGCTAATCGGTCGGGGATCTCGTTGTGGCGGGGCACGGCCTCGACCTCCCCCGTCTGAGGGTTGGTCCACAGGGAATGGGAGCGACCTTCTCGCTTGAGATGACACCCGTGCTGTCGGAGATGCCGCAGCAGAACAGCGCGCTTCACTCGATTCTGACCGTCTCTAACTCCGCATCGGCCGGGATTCCCCGCAACCCGTCCTCTCTGCGATCTTCGAGGATGAGAGCAATCGCCTCGGCCAAGCTCTGACGGGCTTCTTCCTTCGTCTTCCCCTGCCCGTTGGCCCCCGGGATCTCGGGGCAGTAGGCGATAAACCAGTCTCCATCGCGCTCAAACACCGCGGTGAACTCGTGCTTCATCGCTGCCTCCTCGCACCCACAGTGTCTCGCCCCCCAAGTGTACCGCGCCGGTGCCTCCGGCGACCCGCCCCCCCTTAGGACACAGCCCGGGTGGCACTGCCGCCAAATGCGCCCCTGGCTGAGCCCAGGATCGCCGCAGGTCCTTCTCGGGGGTTCGAATCGGCTTGAGGTTGAATACCTCGCCGAGCACCTGCAGCACCTCCGGGGTGAGGAACGCGGGCAGGCTCGGGCCCAACTGCATCCCACGCATCCCAAGGTGCAACAGCGTAAGCGCGTACAGCGGCCACCCGGCAGGGATGACGATCGGCCGCGCCGCTGGCGTGGGGACCACGATCGGCGCCCCGATCCCGCACCTCGGGACGGGGACGCTCGCCGATGGGTAGAATGCAGGCGAAGGGGGACACGAAGCGAGACACCCGGCCGAGACCGCCTGTGGACGACGCCACCCACAGGTGGGTTGCGGTTGAAGGAACTCCGTGCGATCCCACAGGCCGGGTTTCTCGCCGATCCCCACAAGGTCGCGTCGGCCAAGTACCACTTCGTCGTCGCGATCGAGGCTGCGATCGACCTTGGCAACCATTTGATCAGCAAGAACTCCCTTGGCACGCCGGAGGACTACGGGGACGTGTTCCGCCTCCTGGGAAAGGCCGGCGTTCTCCCCGCCGAGTTCGCCGACCAGCTCGTGAACATAGCTCGCTTCCGAAACCGTCTGGTTCACATCTACTGGGAGGTGGACGACGCCGAGCTGCATCGGCTTCTGACCGACGGCGTTGCGGATCTGGAACGCTTCGTCCTGCTCCTGCAACAGGCGTTGGCACCGAGATCCTCTTCCTGTTGAGGCGAGACTGCCCCCGTCGGATCTCCTCTCGTGAGCAAGGCCGGCTGGCCTCGGCAAGATCTGCAGTAGGATCGCTTGGGGCTAGAGCTCGGGAGGGGAGCGCGAGACTTCGGTTTCCGTAGGCGGGCGGCTGGGCTGTAGTTCCTCACTCGCCACTCACCTCAAGCGCGCCATCTGATCCTTTCAGGCACAGGATTTCACCACCTCTGGTTCCGGTCTCCTGCTTGACACGACCAACCGAAACCCTTATATTCCCCTAGAGGCTGGTGGTTACGCCTTGGGCGTGCCACGACAAGGGCAAACCCCTCGCGAGGGGGGGACGCAAAGCCACGGGTCCCATGCGGACAGCCGGGTTGCCGAATGGAACGCACAACGAAGGCGCAGCGGCGGTGGGCAGGAGCGGTCGGCCTTGTGCTGGTCGCTCTCCTGTTGGGTGGATCCTCGATCCGACCCCTCGCTCCCGCGGGGGGCGCAGGGGCGACCGGCCTGCCTCAATTGATTGGGTCGACCCTTCCTTGGGGGCTCGAGCGGATCCACGCCCCTGAAGCATGGCAGGTGACCACGGGAAGCCCGGCGATCATCGTCGCGGTGATCGATAGCGGCATCGATTGGACGATCCCGGAACTGGCCGCGGTCCGCTGGACGAACCCCCGCGAAATCCCCGACAACGGGGTGGACGACGACGGCAACGGCTACGCGGACGACGTCTACGGGTGGGACTTCCGGGACAACGTTCCCGCCCACCTCCGGCGCACGCAGCTTCACTGGCACGGAACGTTCGTCGCTGGGATCATCGCCGGCCGGCTGAGCGAGGGCACGGCCGCAGGCGTGGCCCCGAACGTGCGGATCATGGACGTGCGTTTTCTCGACTCTCGTGGCCTGTTCACGACCAAGGATTGGGACCGCCTAGCGGCGGCCATTCGCTACGCCGTGGACAACGGCGCGCGAATCATCAACCTCAGCCTGTACGCCAAGGGGACGCCGCCGGCGGTTGTGGAAGGAGCCCTTGCCTACGCGGCATCGCGAGGGGTGATCGTGGTGGGAATCGCCGGGAACGAAGCCCGGGCGGAGGTCCTCTATCCAGGCCGGTACAGCACTGTTCTCGCCGTATCCGCCACGGATGCTGCCGACGCCCTGGCCTCGTTCAGCTCGTGGGGGCCGGAGGTCGCTGTGGCGGCCCCCGGGCACGAGGTCGTCTCTCTCCTCCCAGGAGGGAGGAGGGCCACGAACTCCGGCACCTCCTTCGCCGCCCCTCATGTGAGCGGCACGTTGGCCCTCATCCTGTCAGCGAATCCTGCTCTGAGCGCGGAGGAGGCGGTGGGGATCCTCCTCGCCCACAGCTCCCCCCTCACACCGACCCCTGACCCGCGCTTCGGGGCGGGCCTGGTGAACGCGGGGCGCGGGGTGGCGGCAGCGGCGGGGAGCGCCCGCTAGGGACGAATGTTGTAGTGGGCCAAGAGATCGTTACCACCCCTGAGGGCCCAGTCGGCACTGATCCGGTCGAGCACCAGAGGCGGGAAGACCGCGAACTCGCG
>FWPV01001983.1_pt1 | contig 52376 bp, 46 predicted proteins | sample 2228371 | NCBI WGS metagenome assembly FWPV01 (sample SAMEA103939776, study PRJEB20133) | metagenome
GCTGCGATTGTTGATTTTGTCCCGGATTATCTGCCTAATCTTTCGATCTGTTAGCTTTACCGCTTTATTGCGCTTCCCCATGCACTCAGGAAGACTATATAAAGCCAAAGATTTCGGGACTATACAGTCCCCGCGCTTCACCGAAACGTTTATATACTAGTTATTTCAGTTATACTAACAAAAAGTTAGTAATATTAGGTTAACAAGATGCGAATGCGATGTTGAGAAAACAAGATGAAAAACTTTGTACATTAGATCGGTAGATAAAATGGAGGTTCTGCTATGGCAGATGAGGTAATTTTAAAGGTCGGAGAGGCAAGGGCGTCCGATGTTGGCAGAGGAATCGCGCGTGTTGATCCCGCTGTCATCAGAGAGAAGGGCTGGCAGGCTGGCGATGTCATAAGCATACGCGGCAAGAAACAAACTGCAGCGCTTCTCTGGCCCGGCTATCCCGAGGACACAGGTACAGGCATTATCAGAATGGATGGCACGCTTAGGAGAAATGCGGGCGTTACCATAGATGAGAGGGTGCCTGTGAGAATAGTCCAGGCAGCACCGGCTGATACCGTTGTCTTTGCGCCCACGGTTCCACTTCGCATAACAGGCGGAGAGGAGTACTTAAAGAGATACATGGAGGGCAGGGTCATCTCAAGAGGGGATGTAATCGAGCTCAACGTGATGGGCAGAAGGATCGACCTCGTCGCGGTTAGAGTTACCCCACCCAGAGATGCGGTTGTCATTGGAGATCGCACAAGGATCGAGCTGAGCGAGAAGCCTGCTAAGGAAGAGAAGATGATACAGCGAGTGACCTACGAGGATATCGGCGGTCTGAGTGCAGAGATCAAGAAGGTCAGGGAGATGATAGAGCTTCCGATGAAGCACCCCGAGCTCTTCGAGAGGCTTGGCGTGGAGGCTCCGAAAGGCGTGCTGCTACACGGGCCGCCTGGCACCGGCAAGACCCTGCTCGCAAGAGCACTGGCATCCGAGACCAATGCGCACTTCGAGACTCTGAGCGGTCCGGAGATAATGTCCAAGTACTATGGCGAGTCCGAAGAGCGACTTAGACAGCTGTTCAAGACAGCTGAGGAGAATGCGCCGAGCATTATTCTTATAGATGAGATCGACTCGATCGCGCCTAAGCGGGAGGAGGTCACTGGCGAGGTTGAGAGAAGGGTCGTAGCGCAACTGCTTGCGCTTATGGACGGCCTCGAGTCTCGCGGCAAGGTTGTGATCATCGGCGCCACCAACAGACCTGACGCCTTAGATCCTGCGCTGCGCAGGCCCGGCAGGTTCGACAGGGAGATCGAGATCGGTGTGCCTAATAGAGAGGCGAGGCTCGAGATACTTCAGATTCATACAAGAGGGATGCCTCTCAGCTCAGACGTCGATCTCGGAAAGCTGGCCGACATAACCCATGGCTTCGTCGGAGCCGACCTGGCAGCGCTTGCAAGAGAAGCTGGCATGCGCGCTCTGCGGCGCGTATTGCCGGAGCTGGATCTGGAGGTAGAATCCATACCGGCCGAGATCCTGAACAAGATAGAGGTCACAATGGCGGACTTCATGGACGCACTGAGAGATCTAGAGCCATCTGCAATGCGTGAGGTTCTGGTCGAATCTCCCAACGTGCACTGGAGCGATATCGGCGGACTCAACCAGGCGAAGCAGGAGCTCATGGAGGCCGTGGAGTGGCCACTCACATATCCGAAGATCTTCGAGCACATGAATGCAACCCCGCCTAAGGGCATACTTCTGTATGGACCACCGGGCACCGGCAAGACCCTGCTCGCAAAAGCAGTGGCCACGGAGAGCCAGGCGAACTTCATAAGCGTAAAAGGCCCCGAGTTCCTGAGCAAGTGGGTTGGCGAGTCCGAGCGTGCCGTGAGAGAGACCTTCAGAAAGGCCAAACAGGCAGCGCCTGCTGTGGTATTCTTCGATGAGATCGACGCCATAGCTCCCATGAGGAGTTCAGGCACCGCCGATTCTCACGTGACAGAGAGGGTGATAAGCCAGATCCTATCTGAGATGGACGGCCTAGAGCCGCTGCATAATGTGATAGTGATAGCCGCAACCAACAGGCCGGACATAATAGATCCCGCCCTGCTCAGGCCAGGTAGATTCGATAGAATGATAGAGATCGGACCTCCAGATGAGGCAGCAAGGCTTGAGATCCTGAAGATACATACAGCCAAGAGGCCGCTTGCCGACGATGTCGATCTCGCAGATATTGCAAAGCGCACCGAGAACTACAGCGGCGCGGACCTAGCGGCGGTATGCAGCGAGGCTGTGATGCTGGCCATTCGGGAGTATGTGCTCTCCGGCAAGCCGCAGGATGAGGAGTCGATAAAGAACCTGAAGGTCGAGCGGAGACACTTCGAGGAGGCATTGAAGAAGGTAAAGCCGAGCCTGAAAGACATGCGCATCAGCTACAAGCTTCCGAGATGAATAGCAATCGCCCCTCCGGGCATCGCTATTCATATAATCGGCAGCATGCCGGGCTTGCTGTAAATCGATCGCGTCTTTCCGTCTCTTCTACAGCAAACTCGGCAACGGCCAGATTTTTAATGTCACTCGAAGATGTGCACGGCTACTTCTTCTCCGGCGTTCAGCCCCTCCCTCTCCTCGGGCACCAAAACAAAACCATCCGCCTTTGCGACGGAACTCAATACCCCAGCTCCGCTTATCATCACAGGCTCAGCTGCACCGTTCTTGAGCGATACCCTCGCGAATGTGATATAACCAGGCCTTGATGGGATCTTTCGCGAAAGAACCGCGTTTGTTTTCGGGATCGCATCGCTTAAACGGGCGAGCTTTTTGACCGCTGGCCTGACAAATAAATATAGAGATGCCAGCGCTGCCACAGGATATCCGGGGAGGCAGATCACGGGGGTATCGCCTACAGCGCCTATGGCGGTCGGCCTGCCGGGGGTCAGCCTGACTCCATGCACCCTAAGCTCCCCGATCTCCTCGAGGACGATCGGCGCGTAGTCTCTCTCGCCGACGGATGTGCCTCCAGAGAGTATCACCAGGTCGGAATCGATGTGCTTTTCTATAGCATGCCTGAGTGCATCCCTCTCATCTGGTACTATCTCAGTTAGAAAAGGCCTTCCACCCCACAGCTTTACGCAACTGCATATCATCAGTCCATTGATCTCCCTGGCCTCGCCGGGCTTTGGAACGCTCTCCTTGGAGACGAGCTCGCTTCCCGTCGGTATTACAGCGATCCTTGGCTGCGAGAAGATCCTCACTCTGGCCACGCCAACCGCTGCCAGAAGCGCCAGATCAGGCGGGCGCAGTCTGTGGCCCTTGCTCACCACAAGATCACCTGCCTTCAGATCCTCGCCGATTCGGGAGATGTTCCTGTAGGGGGTGAGCTCGGCTCTCACCTCAAGAAGAGCTCCGCGAGTTGCAGCATCCTCGAGCATGACAACAGCATCAAAGCAATCCGGCACCGCAGCACCGGTTCTTATCTTCATGTAATCAGCGATATAAGAAGGGGCGTTCGGGGTCGCGCCGCGCGTCTCACAGGATCGCAAGGCATACCCATCCATCGCGGCTCTGTTGAATGCTGGCAAATCCTCCGGCGAGCAGATATCCTCTGCTAAAACCCTGCCGAGCGCGCTCTCAATTGGAATCTCCTCAGTTTGATCGACCGGAGTACAATTCTCAAGAAGTATGTCACGCGCGAAGGCAACGCCAGCTAGCTTTTTGAACATGAACGATCATTCTCTATTCCAAGCATATTCCATATTCTATTCATATCCAGATGATCTTGCACAGCTCTCGCAAGCGATTCAAAGCCATCGTCGGGGGAGACCGCTTCCCTTCTCAAACCCCTCCTGGCGTAAAGATAATCGAGAAATGCATTCCGGAAATTCTCGTTCTCGAAGAGCCCGTGAAGGTATGTGCCTATTACCAAGCCATCTCCGGCCACTGCACCATCATCCCCGAAGGCATTCATCTCCCTGGAATAGGTAACGCCCATGTGTATCTCATACCCCTTCACGCGCTCTCCTCTGATCCTCCCAAGTATGGGTCCGTCTCCTGTTACCTCTTTTGTGACCTGAACCGTTCTCTTCTCATACGCGTCGAATCTGGTCACGGCATCGATAAGTCCAAGCCCTGGAATCGATCCATCCATATTCTCTATGCCGCAATCGATTATCTCCCGGCCGAGAATCTGATATCCTCCGCAGATTCCCAGTATTGGTATGCCCTTCAGGGCGAGAATCTTACTGTCCATCCCATGTCGCCTCATCTCAACGAGATCCGAGACCGTGTTCTTGGTCCCCGGTATTATCACGGCATCCGGATTGCCGAGATCATCGCCCAAATCCACATACCGTACCTTGGCGTAGAGCTCCAGAGGCTCGAAGTCTGTGAAGTTAGATATCCTGGGGAGTTTGATTATAGCTATCTCCGGAAGATCTTTGTTCTGGGTCCTCTTCTTGTCCCCAAGTGAGACGGAGTCCTCAGATGGAATGTTCATATTCAGATATGGAAGGACGCCCAGAACGGGAACACCAGTCATATCCTCCAGCATCTTTATGCCTGAGGAGAGTATTGTGGGATCCCCACGGAACTTGTTTATAACCATGCCTTTCACGAGACCCCTGATCTCGGGAGGGAGCAGCTCTATGGTTCCGTATAGACTCGCGAAGACCCCGCCCCTTTCTATATCACCCACCAGTATGATAGGAGCTCTGAGCTTCGATGCAACGTAGATGTTTGCGATATCCCTATCGAAGAGGTTTATCTCAGCCGCCCCGCCAGCACCCTCAACAACGATATAATCGTACATCTTGCTCAGCTCATCGATCGCCGCATCGACGACGTTCTTGAGCCCCTCTATATCTCTGTAATATTCGGATGCCGACTTGTCTGCCACCGGTTTTCCGAGGATGATGACCTGAGAGGTGCGATCCCCCTTGGGCTTTAGCAGTATGGGGTTCATGAGCACAGAGGGCTCGATGCCTGCAGCCCAGGCTTGGACAGCCTGAGCGATGCCCATCTCCCCTCCTGAGGATGTTACCCATGAGTTAAGGCTCATGTTCTGGGACTTGAAAGGAGCCACACGAAGCCCGCGATTCTTGAGTATCCTGCAGAGAGCTGTTACCAATATGCTCTTTCCAGAGTGCGATGTGGTGCCTAGAACCATTATGTACTTGGTCATTGCACTGAGATCATGAATTCAGTCTTATTTGTCTTTTACCCACCCGATTTGGACATGCCCAAATCACGAACAAGAGCTCAATGATGGAATGAAAACGGTCTATCTTCGAAGGGATGTTAATGCCAAAGCGACTGAGATAAGCAGATGCCCTTTAGACACGTCCAATGCATCGGGTGGCGTACTCAGATTACTTAATAGCGCTAACCGGTGAACTGATAGCTCTTTGGGAGGAAATAAATCCCTTGCATTCGATTCTAGTGAAGATTTTCAGTAGAGCGAGTACACGGTCATGCATCGGATCTCTCCGGATAATCGCTGAGGCCAGAAGTTTGGACCCCTTTACCGCTTCTGCATGTCAGAAACACTTACTCCTTATTCGGGCAGGTCCCATACATCTGTCGTAAGACTGATAAATTAATAGATACAATTTATTTATGGTGATGATATGGCTGTGATATCCCCTGAGGACATAAGATGGTTCCAGAAGAGAATAAACCGCATGTTGGAGGAGATGGGCATCGACTCGAAGGAGATGCGCCGCTTTCAGGAGCGTTTGACCGGTTTGATGGAGGAGATGGGCGAAGTTCCACCGGTTGATATCGAAGAGAGGGATGAGGATATTGTTGTGAGGGTGGATCTCCCGGGCGTCGACAAGAAGGATGTAGAGCTGACGGTCGCCGAGGACGGTCTGAAGCTGAAGGCTAAAAGGGAGATCGAAGAGGGGAACTATTATCTGAGAGAGAGACGGGGGAGCTTCGAGAGAATTATCACACTTCCCGCAGAGGTTAAAATCGAGGATGCGAAGGCAAAGCTCAAAGACGGCATCCTCGAGATCGTGATCCCGAAGGTGGTATCTCCGAGAAGGAGAGTGACGATAGAGTAAACGCGATAGAACCCGGCCTTACGGCCGCGGTTCCATCTCTCTTACCTGCTCAGGGCTGGAAAGGTGAAGCATGTGGTGGAGCTTGTCCCTCTTCGTCTCTAGATAACGCCTGTTTATCTCGTTGGGCTCCACCTCGAGCGGCACGCGCTCCACTATCTCCAGCCCGTACCCCTGTAGTCCAACTATCTTTCTAGGATTGTTGGTAAGCAGTCGCATCTTTCTTATTCCGAGATCGAGCAGTATCTGGGCACCTATCCCGTAATCCCTGAGATCTGCTGGATACCCCAGCTTGTGGTTGGCCTCCACGGTGTCGCTTCCGCTGTCCTGAAGCTCGTACGCTCTGAGTTTGTTGGCGAGTCCGATTCCGCGACCTTCTTGATTCATGTAGATCAGCGCACCGTTGCCGTTCTTGCTTATCATCTCCAGAGCCCGCCTGAGCTGCTCACCACAGTCGCATCGTCGCGATCTGAATGTGTCTCCGGTGAGGCACTGCGAATGCACCCTGATGAGAGCATCATCCGCAGTCGGATCGCCGGCTATCAAGGCTATATGGCACTGCCCGTCGAGCATGCTCTCGTATCCTATCGCTTTGAAATCTCCATACTCTGTCGGCATGCAGACCTCCGCGATCCTCCTGACAAGCCTCTCACGCCTGATTCTGTATCTTATGAGATCTTCGATCGTAACCATCTTGAGCCCATGTTTCTGCGCGAATTCCTCGAGCTCCGGGAGTCTCGCCATCGTCCCGTCTTCGGCCATGATCTCGCATATTACGCCTGCTGGATATAGACCCGCGAGCCGTGCGAGATCGACGGCAGCCTCTGTATGACCGGCGCGCCTTAAAACACCACCATCGAGCGCCTGAAGTGGAAATGTATGTCCTGGTGAGACGAGATCTCCGCGATTTGTTGATGGATCTATCAGCGTGCGAATCGTTGTAGCGCGATCGAATGCCGAGATCCCTGTGGTGACGCCTCTCTTAGCATCTACAGATATTGTGAAGGCCGTGCCCATGCTTTCTGTATTATACTGCGTCATCATCGGGAGCTCGAGCTGCCTGATGCGCTCGGCTGTGAGCGGGACGCATATCAGGCCGCGTGCATACTTCGCCATGAAGTTTATGGCCTCAGGCGTGACCTTTTCGGCGGCCATCACCAAATCGCCCTCGTTCTCCCTCGATTCGTCATCCAGGACTATCACAAACTTGCCATCACGAATGTCCTTGATCGCCTCATCCACCGTAGAAAACGGCATGATATTGCGGAGGTTGTGAAAAATACTTAAAGCCTTTCCATCTCCGCCCGGACATGTCCGGATGAGCGCTGAGGCCATTGTTTACCGCTTCTGCATGTCAGAAACGCTTGATCCTTATTCGGACACATCCCTCCGCTCTAACAAGCGCAGGCAGCAAGCAGACGTGCGCTGTATGGCAAGAGATCGCAAGATGCCTTAATCCCTTTCAATCCAGCGATACGACCTCCCCCATCTCAGGAATCTTCACCCTAACATCGAACCGCTCATGTATCAGCCGGGCCAGCGAGTCCACGGCCGTAGTCTCGCCATGGTTTAAAAAAATCTGTGATGGGAAGCTCTCGAATCCCTCAAGCCAGTTCAATAGCTCGCTTCTCCCCGCATGCGCTGAGAATGCAGCCAGGGACTCTATCCTGGCCTTTACCTTCAGCTCCTTGCCCATCACCTTTACCTTGCCCGCGCCGCTCAACAGCTGCCTGCCCAGTGTGCCTTCCGCCTGATATCCGACAAAGACGATCGTGCTGTTCGGCCTTTCTAGATTGTGATAGAGGTGGTGCAGAACTCTGCCGCCTGTGCACATTCCACTGGCTGATATGATTATATGCGGCTCTTTCCGGGAGTTTATGGCCTTCGACTCTTCTCTAGAGCGGACATACCTAATTCCGGGGAACTCCAGCGGGTTATCACCACGCCGGAGCATCTCCAGAGTCTCGGAGTCGAAGCACTCCGGATGCCGGGCATAGATCTCTGTTGCTGAGATCGCCAAGGGGCTGTCCACGAAACACTGCAGCCCACTCAATAAACCAGCTTCTGCATAAGAGTTCAGCTCGAAGAGTATCTCCTGGGTTCTTCCCACAGCAAAGGCGGGAACGACTATATTTCCACCCTGCTCGGCCGTCTCCTTTACGATCTTGAAAAGCCTCTCGCCCCTTTTATCCTGGGGCTCGTGATCCCGGTCACCATAGGTTGACTCCATCACTAGCCAGTCGGCATCCTTAATTTGATAGGGGTCCCGCAGGAAAGGAGCATTTGGGCGCCCTATATCTCCGGAGAATACCAGCTTCTTACCTTTGATCTCGATCTCCAGCATAGATGATCCAAGAATATGCCCAGCGTCATGGAACCGAACAGCCAGGTCATCCTGTACAAAGGATCTACCATAACCGATAACACGGAATCGACCAATTGCACGCTCCACGTCCTTCTCATCGTAGAGAGGGGCATAGGGATAACCACCCTCGGCGTGGCCTCTCTCCGCATCTTCTGCCATGATGTGTGCCGCGTCTTTTAGCATAATCTCGCAGAGATCCGCGGTCGCCGGCGTGCAGAAGATCGAACCTCTCATGCCCTGCTTTACTAGTAGGGGAATGCGACCGCTGTGATCAATATGAGCATGAGTGAGCAATACAGCTTGAAGGTCTCGTGGGCTGTGTCCAAAACCCATCCGATTCTTTTCAGCGTCCCTACCTTGAAAAAGACCTGCATCGATGCCGATTCTCATGCCGTTATAATCTAAAACCATATGAGAACCGGTTACATCACCCGCTGCGCCATGAAATTCAAGCTTCATGTACTAAGATGAAGCATTCAGCAAGATTAAGCTTCCTAGACACATTCAAGAGACCCCCAAGAGTGGCGAAAGCTGCTTGCCACTTCCGAAGAGATATATTCGCTTCACAATCTCCAGTCCTTTGCAGCCTTTTTCAGTGGGCAAGTCGATTCAAGCCCATGATGAGCTAAATGAGAACTGTGACTTCCTCTCCGGCCTGAAGACCGAAGTCTTCACTAACCCTGCCCCCATCTCCATAACTTACGCCATCTGTGTGAATTGTGGTTGTATCGCGCAACCATCAGGCCGTTAACATCGCTATATTGTGCGGTTTATCTCAACCTCTCCATCCTCGCCATGCCGTCCCACGTCAAGCCCTGGCTGTTGAAGGCATAGTATTTGCCGGTGAGATAATCGCCTCTTATGCTAAGAACGCATCTGTAGAGTATCATATCATCTGTGAGAGCATCAAGGTAGAGCACATTATCGAGTATCTGACCTGTCACATAGATATTCGGATAACCAGCGGCAGTGCTACCGCGGCCAAATATCACATCTCTGTTCTGGTGAAGCACAAGATCTGCAGTTGCCCCATAGCCGATGTTCAGCTTCCATGAGCCATCTATTTTGTAGCTGCGAGGTGCTTGATAAGTGGAATAGGGTTTATAACCGGAATAACTCCATCTCCGAATCTTTTCTAGATATTCCCATGTGTGCTCGATATCTGGCATGCTCATTAGCAGATCGATTCCGAGGGGGTCTGGCTCAAGGATCTCAACCGTTGAAGTTCCATTCCCAAGGCTGCTTGTCCTTCTGAGATCCACCACATCGGAGCTCTGAGAGTGGCCGAGGATGATAACACAGAGGACCAGCGCTCCCCAGGCCAGAAGTATCTTGCTGAACATCTATCTCACCTTTATTTTGGTTTTGTCGTTTATAATAAAAGGACAACGATTATATGACATCTATATGATATCTAGATGAGGATCCATAAAATATATATTTTTTATATAAAAATATTGTTGACATAATTGTGTGCAAGACGCGAGCATCTTAAAATTGGATGGGAACCCTCAGTGGTTAAGCGCTTCTATCTCCACACCTGGACCTGTCCGGATAAGCGTTGAGGCCGGAAATTTGGACCTTTACCGCTTCTGCATGTCCTAAACACTTAATCATTATTCGGACAGGTCCTCCACACATTTCTATGACGCTTATAATGCTCTGCTGGCAGCTTCCACGACGAGCCTGGAGCTTACCCTATTCGCACATCCGCAACAGCGTGTACGATACCCGGGGCGTACTTTTTGATTCTGTGGCATCCTAGAGGCTCGGCATCCCTTCCCAGCAGGGCAGCAGCATGCACGACTGGTCTCAGAATAGCGTCAGGATACTGCCAGATGGGAACATTCTGATGGTAATGAATGACTCCTCGAGGCTTAAGAGCCTCTATTCCCTTCAGCAGATATCTCTCGGTCACCCCCACCATCCCCATTACGACCCTTTCAGCGACCCCTCGGGGGGTTGCATAAGCACAATCTCCAAGCACCGGCTCTACTATATCCTCCACATGGTTAAGCCTGATGTTCTCTAGGAGGTAGCTGTAAGCGACCGGATTTATCTCTATGGCGATTATCCTCGAAGGTCTGGAATGAACAGCCATGGGTATTGCGAAATATCCTATGCCAGAGAACATATCAACAACAGTTTCGTTCTTTCCGAGCAATGCCATTCGCATTCTTTCCTTAATGTTCCCGGGGGAGAACATTATCCGCATGGGATCGAGCTTGAAGAGAACGCCATTCTCCTTGTGTATCGTCTCGTGTGGCGTTCCAGCGACGACCTCCCTGCACGGCTCTCTGAACTGGCCTCTCACACCATGGTCTGCGAGAACGCATGTGCACCTCGGATACAGCCTGAGAAGAGCAGTGCCTATCAGCTTTTTGTACTCCGCGAGCTGAGAGGGTATCTTGACGATTATAGTGTCCCCGAGAATGAACCAGCCTTTCGGTATATGCTCTCTGAGATTCTCTGGGATCGAACCGTTGAGGAGATCTGCGAGCTCTGGCGGCCTGAGATAGTACTCTGGTGCAGCTTGCTCTATTACCTCCATCCCTGGAATAGGCGCGAGAACCGGTATCTCGACGATTCCATCTCTGTGTATGATCTTCCTGCTCTTATCGAGCAGACCTGCATCAAGAGCCTTTGAGAGGACACCCGCTGCTTTAGAGTTTGCCGTTATCACAGCGAGCCTATCGCTTCCGCATGTAGCTCTGGTCAAACTTCACCCTCTCGGATGTGACGTTCAATCGGAGCACGAGCTCGTTATCTTTCTTGCTTACCTCATAGCTTTTGCCGTGTACGACAATGCCAGAGTCGTAATCCTCGGGCACCGCGATGCTCAGCACCACGGGCACATACTGCCACTTCGCAGAGAGATCCACCTTTATGCTGGAGTCGGAGGATGATGACATCCGCACAACAGTGCCTCCGGCATGTGATACCGTCACTGTACCACCTTTTGCGCTCACCGATCTATCGATGTTCTCCGGAAGCCTAAGCTCTATATTATGCTCTATGCTGGCTGGATTCTCTATGTCCAGTGTCAGAGCGCTCTCGTTGATGTCGTTCGAGAGGTAAGCGGTATACATTATATGCTCCACCTGAGCATTCGGGGTGAGAGGTACATAAATGAAGAATGCCCCAATACCGATGAGCAGAAGCAATGCGAGCAGAGCCAGGCCGACCTCCCTCCGCGAGTATCTGGCTCTCTTCTCCTCAACAGTTTCCGCGGCTCTCAATTCAGCGGTCTTTTCCGGAATTATCTGCTCCTCAGAAGGCTTCTCTACAGCTTCCTCCACTTCCTCGTAAAGGGACTCAGCCACATCGTGCTTTGGTGGGGTTGGAGGGGCCTCTTTCTCTAAAGATACCTTCTCAGGAGTTGGAGCCTCTTCCGAGGCTTCGATCTCAGGCGTCTCCTCTCGAGCCCCCACCTCAGAGACCGCCGGCCTCTCCTCTTCACGCGCCTCGCCAGCTGCCTCTTCTTCGGCCGCAGGCTTCACCTCTAATTTAGGAAGCAGGGGTACCTTACGCCTGCTTGGTAATGTGACCGTGCCGGCTTCGAAATCGAAGATCAAATCCGTATAGACACCAGATGAGTCGACGAAATGGCTGGCCCTGGGAATAAGATAAGAGACGCCGGAGATCTTGACCTCGTCGAAGAACTCCGTGTTCTTCATCAGCCTGTCCTTGAATGCATAGATCGCCCCACCCTCCATCTTAGTCTCAACCTCGCTGAGGCTGGGGAATCTGTCCTCTGAGACGGAGAGCTCCGCAGTCGCCTTTGCATAGGCCTCGAAGAAGACCCGGCTCATCCTGTTGAGCCTGTTTGTGTACCTTCTATCGAATAGGAATGAGAAGCTTTCTCCTTTGAGCTGAAGTGGCCCCTTGCCCTCTTTCGCGAGCTTCCATGCCGAGAAGGAAACATCCATCGTATCAATACCAGCCCAGACCACGATAAGTAATTTTTGTTATCATGCATGCCTAACCATTGATTTGAGATCGGTAGTCTGACTACCTAGCGACCTTCGGATAGGATTGCAGAATCCACATCTCCTTCAGCCCCAGGTCTTGGCTCGTATAATCGCCCACAATGGAGATAGGAGGAGTGCAAAACTCTGTAGACGTGATTGGTTTTTGGTAGGTGTCGCATAGACCGTTTGCTGGCTCGATGGTTGAACGCCGAGTTGAACTTTATGGCAGTCAAATGCATGAGGAACTCGCAGGATTTCATGAGGTGTTATGCCATTGGATGGTGATTACCGCGAGCCTATTCAGCGAATGAAGCATTCGCTCCCATGAGCAGTCATTGGTGGCGTACTCAGATTACTGAATAGCGCTAACCTGTGAACTGAGAGCTCTCTGGCAGGAAATAAATCCCTTGCATTCGATTCTAGTGAAGATTTTCGGTAGAGCGAGTACACGACCCAGTCGTTCTAATCTGGAAAAGAAATCCCGGACGCTGGCGTTTTCCGATGTTATAGACCTCATATTACTCTCGTATAAGAGGTATCTTTAAATTCGGCATCATCTAATGACCAAGATGATGAAGCGAGTAGGATTTGTGCTCGTGCTTCTGCTGGGCGTGGGGTTATACATCGGATTCGCGACGGCAGAGCTGACCGCAAGCCAATGGTTGGATAGAAACAGAGTAACTGTGGGCGAGACGGCCCTGGTAAATCTAAATCTTATCTATGCAGGAGAGAACGCATCTCAGGTAAACGTCATGCCCATACTTCCATACGGCATAACAAGCTACGGTCCAGGCGTATACACGCTTATGCTCTACCCAAGCCAGCCCCAGGTCGTATCATATCCGGTAACCGCTGAGCAGGCCGGGTATTATGATATAACATCCTCTATATCATATACGGAGTATGGCTTCAGGCGCGAGCTGAGAATGGTATCGCCTCTGGTCGTTGTCGCTCAGAGTCCACCAGCACCACCGCAGGGCGAATCGCCCAGTCATCCAGAAGACCACCCTCCCAAAGATGGGCCAGCTGACCAGCCACCAGCTAACGACAGCATGCCACCGTAGAGCGAGCGAATTGGGTCGTGTAAGTGAGATCAGCAGCTGTGGAACCACGCAGGACTCGTTAGGTATTGTGCCGTTGGGATGTTCCTTACAGCTGTTCAGCGAATCAATCCCATCACCCAAATTCGGCCGACCTGTTATCGCCACGTGATGCGGATCGGTGCTGCTCAAAACAGCAGAGCCTTATTTTTGATGGTAACAGCAGGCTGCAAACGCCGGTCTTCAGGCCGGAGAGATCACCAGCAGTTAAACCACATGCAGATTTTTGGGACCAGCCGCGCGATCATTCGACTGTGATCTTTTTAACTCCATCGATCTCCTTCAGCACCGTGATGAGATCGCCGGGAATCTTTCCTTCTGTTATTATCGTCAGTTTCGGGTCCTCGACGAAGAAGGGATCATCTGAGACGGCTTGACGTATGCTGAGACCATGCTTGGCCACCGCTATGGCTACATTGCCGAGGAGGCCTGTCTGTCTGGCATCGACAGGGGTGATCTCGATCACACCCAACCCAAGAACTGGCGCGACATCCGCGAGAAATGGCACAGATCTGACATTCCGGAAGATCTTCCATAGCTCAGGGTCATCGCGAATCGCCATCGCTGTGGTATCGACCACCCTTCTATCGACATCGAGCTCTTTGGCTATCTGAGCATGAGGTATCTCTATCGATCCGGACGCTACCCTGCCGCGCTCGTTTATCCGAAAGCCCCTTGACAGGATGAGCCTGACCACCTTTTCCTGCGCAGGATATCGCTTGAACTTGCTCAGGATCTGCTGCCACATTCAAGCGCCTCCATGCCTATCTGAACATCTCTCCAGGCGGCTCTTTTACATCTCTTCTGATGCGTTGCAGCGCGCCGAGGAGATGGCGCCGATCGACGAATCTTGCGTCCTCTATTATAGCCTGGTGGAGAGCCACCTTGAGGATCTTGTCCACAAGATCCCTGCCTGAGAAGCCCTCAGTCATCCTCGCGACATCGGTTAGATCATCCTTCACCTCAAGCGGCATCTTTCCGGCGTTCTTCCTGAGGATCTCAAGACGCTCCTCGAAGGATGGCAGCTTGAACTCGATCTCCTCCTCGAACCTCGATCTTACCGATGAATCCAGAAGATCGATCTTGTTCGTCGCGGCTATCGTACAGACGCCGCGCCTAGCAGCTATGCCATCCATCTCTGTGAGGAGGGAATTCACTATCTCGGATACATCTCCTCTCAGATCCTGATAGCGCCTGTCCAGCGCTATGGCATCGACCTCATCTATGAATATTATGCAAGGTGCGATCTGCTCAGCCTTCTCATAAAGGCTGTGAATCTGTCTCGCCCCCTCTCCCACGAATTCTCCGATCAAGCTCGTCGATTTTACGGGCAGCATGGGCACCTTCGACTCAGTGGCCAGCGCTCTGGCTATCATGGTCTTACCGGTGCCGGAGGGACCGTAGAAGAGTATGTTGCGGGGGGCCCAGGAGCCAAACCTCTCTGGATCCTCAAGATAGCGCTTTATTATCTTGACCTTTCTCTTGGCATCCTCCTGTCCGATAACATCATCGAAGGATGCAGGCTCTATAACAACGCTCGGCTCGATCTTCTTCTCTACCACTATTGTTGTGTCCGCCCCGATGACGGCCTCTCTCGGATATACCTTCACGACCTTGAATGCGAAATCGGGGTAGAGTCTCCGATCAAAGAGATACGTGCCCGGTCTTACGAACTCACCATACCACTGCTCTTTTGCATATCTCTCGAAAAGCACAGGATCCGAGACGACTGGAGATTCCTGAAATGTGCTCTTCAGAGGATAGCCTGCAGGTCTAAGCAGCAAAAACCTCGCACCTGTGATGCGATTTCTCTCTGCCTTTCCGCTCAACCCTTTTACGCTGGTCTTCTGGATAGATCGCACAGATAAATAACTCCCTCTTAAGATAGTTAAATGTATTGGATCGAGAATCGACCAGTCCGGATAAGCGATGAGGCCCAGAAATTTTGACGTTCTCCTCTTCTGCATGTCAGAAACAGTTAATCCTTATTCGGACACGTCCCGAGAATCGGACTGTATAGTCCCCAAATCTTTTGCTCTTACAGTCTCCCGAGTGGATGGCGAAGCATAGTAAAATGTAGCTCAAATAACCAATAGCTTTAAGAGGATTCCTATAAACCTCCCTTTTAAGATTCTCGCTTGTTGCAGCATACTTGTATTAATAATATTTATATCAAAAAGGTGGGTTTTTAGGAACCCTCTTAAGGATTATTTATTCTTATACTCATATCTTATCTTGGCCATTTGGCGAGGAAAAACGGCGAATATCTCAAAAGCGCTCTCGCTCTAAGCTCTTCCAGATGTGAAAAAACCGCTGGATAGCTGTTATGTGGCTGAATATCATAGTGAGTAAAACCATCCAGCCGAGTATGGTTAGGCCCTCCAATTTCTCTGGATATAGCGCATTTGCAACAGTCGCGATGAAAAGAAATATCAGCCTGTCAGCCCTTCCGAGGATGCCACCGTAGTATCTGCCGAGGTTCAGAGCTTGCGCCTCTGTTCCTATGTAGCTCGTCATCAGCACCCCCACGATTGTCAGAAGCCCTATCTCCCACTGGATGTATCCGGCTAAGATTATTCCCATGAGAAACAGGATGTCAGAGTATCTGTCTAGGACGTGATCCAGAAAGTCTCCCTTTGGATCCACGCTTCCCGTTCGCCGCGCAAGAGCACCATCTGTGGCATCTGCGAGCCCGTTCATCATGACCATGAGCGCAGCCCAAAAAAGCATCCTGTGATCCGATGCTGAGATGTAGTAAAATAAGAATGCGATCATGGAGAAAGCCAGCGAGAGTGCTGAGAGCATGTTCGGGGTCAGGCCGACCCTCTCGGCTATCTCGGCGATCGGCTCGGTCAATGATCTCGATAAACCCCTGAGATCATCCAAGGTCAATCTCAGGATCCCCCAGCCAGTCGATGCCTCCGGGGGGCATCTCGCTCTCTCTTTTTATCACGGATATCACCAGAGATGCCACCTCCTCCGGGCTTCTATCAGTGGTATCGATCTCATGCACCTTTGAGCAGAGCTCGAGGGCCTCGATCAGGATCAGATCTATCGTCTCTGCCTCGACATTCTCATCGATCTTGCTCTTTGGATATCCGCGGGCTTCAAGCCGCTCTCTGAGCCTGTTAGGATGCAGCCTTAGAACTATCGCTTCATCTGCGAAATGGTGGGCAAAATGACCCTCGATGACCACAACATCTTCGCTTGAGCCCTCCAGCTCCTTTATCTTCTCCGCAAGAGCATCCATATCCGCTTCGATACAGCCGCGCTCGTAATCGAATCCGGAGCTGAGCCCAGATCTCACGAGCTCGTTGAGATCGACGATCCTGAAGGGCAGAAGCTTCGCCACCGTGCTCTTCCCAGTACCGGGTGTGCCAGTCAGGGCTATAAGCATAGCTCTCGATACGCCTCCAGGAACCGCACGTTCTGCTCGGGAGTCCCAACAGTCACCCTTATGTGGTGGTCGCCTGCATCCCTGAAGGACCTGCAGTCCCTGACGATCACGCCCCGCCTCAGCATCCTCTCAGTTATAACATCAGATCTCTCTGCTGTCTCTATGTACAGAAAGTTGCCCCAGGAGGGGCTTGCCTCGACGATCTCAGAGAGCATGCGCTCCCTCTCAGCTTTTATCAGATCAACTGACCTCAACATGTATTCCACATCGCTAAGTGCAGCGATTCCAGCAGCAACAGATGTTGTGGTCAGGCCGAAGAATGGCGGAGCGGCTTTCCTGTATTCCTCCGCGATCCAGGAAGGCGCGATCGCATAGCCGAGACGAATTCCAGCAAGGCCGAATGCCTTTGACATCGTCCTTCCAACCACGAGATTATCGTATTCATTTACGAGATCTATCATGCTCCTCTCGGCGAACTCGACATAGGCTTCATCCAGGAAGACTATCGCATCAGTGGACTCCACAATGGATCTGATTTCATCCTCGCCCATGACCTCGCCGGTCGGATTATTGGGAGAGCAGATGAAGACCATACCCAGCTTCTCATCGCTCAGATGCTCCCTCAGATGCGACAGGCCGTGGGACCTTTTTACGAAGAGAGGCTCCGCTCCGCAGAGGATGGTGACGATCTCGTAGAAGCTGAATGTGGGGGTGGGGATCAGGGAGCGAACTCCAGACTCGAGGAAGAGCCTGGAGAGCGTGTCTATAACGCCATCCATCCCAGAGCCGACGAGAACCTGATCCTCGTGGAAGCCGGTGTAGGATGCGATAGATCTTATCAGGGAATCCGTCTCAGGATACAGGTTCAGTGGCGCCTGGGCGATCGCTTTTTTCACCTCCGGCGATGGCCCGTATGGATTCTCGTTGCTGCCAAGCTTCACGATTCTCTCTGGAGGTATCCCATACCTTCTTGAGATCTCCTCTATACCCTTTCCAGCCACGTATGGTTTGAGGTCAGCCAGCACGGCTCTCAGTTTAGAGTATCTCTCCAAGCACATCCACCACGCGATCTATCTCCGCCTCGGTGACCACAAGGGGCGGGACGAGTCTAAGTGTGCGATCTCCGGTGCTGTTTAAAAGGATTCCGCGCTCGCGCGCCATGTCCACAGCAGATCTGGCATCCCCCTCGATATCCACACCGACCATCAGCCCCAGGCCACGTGTTCTTACTGGCAGCTCTCTCAACTTGGATATGAGATAGCTGCCCATATCCTCAGATCTCTTCACAAGCTTCTCATTTTTTATAGCTGTTATGGAGGCGATGGCTGCTGCGCATACCAACGGCCCGCCGCCAAAGGTGGATGCGTGATCGCCGCGCTGGAAGCAGCTGGAGACGCTCTCTGAGGCGAGCATCGCGCCCATCGGGAGACCACCAGCGATTGCCTTTGCAAGCGTCATAACGTCTGGCATGATCCCGCTGTGATCCTTTCCAAACCATCTGCCTGTGCGCCCAAAACCCGTCTGGACCTCATCGAATATAAGCAGAGCACCGTTATCATCGCATATATCCCTGGCAGCACGGAGGTATTCGTTGGAGGCCACATAAACCCCAGCCTCGCCCTGTACGGTCTCCAGTATCACCCCAGCGGTGCTTCTCTTTACGGCTGACTTGAGCGCCTCTGCATCGTTGTAAGGCACGAATGCGGCCTCGTTCAAAGGCCTGAACGGCTCTCTGTAATTCGATTTGTATGTCAGTCCCAGGGATCCCATCGTTCTCCCGTGGAAGCTGCCTGTTGCAGCGACCATCTCATATCTTCCGGTTGCCTTACGCACGAGCTTAATCGCGGCCTCGACGCTCTCCGTTCCGGAATTGCAGAAGAACACCTTGTCCATGCCGGTAAGCGACTTGAGCTCTTCTGCAAGAACGACCTGGTTCTCGGTGTAGTACAAATTCGATGTATGTATGAGAAGCTCGCACTGCTTCTTTATGGCATCCACAACCATTGGATGGCAGTGGCCTACGTTGTTCACAGCGATTCCAGCTACGAAATCTATGTACTCCCTGCCGTTCGAGTCCCAGACCCTCGCTCCGGAGCCGCGGACTATCACCAGAGGCTGCCTGGTATATGTCTGAAATATGGCTCTAGCTTCTCTTTCTATTATATCCTTCATAGCGACATCCTCAAAACTCATGAACCTTCTCGTTACCGTTTTTTGATCGGATCTCTCAAAAGAGATCATAAGAATCTCCTCGCGAATCTCAGGCTCTCTCTGATCTGGGCCTTGACATTATTGCAGGTCACGCCCATGTGTCCAGGATACATGCATCTCACATCCAGCTCGAGCAGTCTCTCTATCGATCGCACGAGATCCTCCATCGATCCGCCGAAGAGATCCGTTCTGCCTATATTTCCATCTGGAAACACCGTGTCGCCTGAGAAGAGCATCTTCTCATCCCGCTCATAAAGACAGATGCTTCCGGGTGAATGACCGGGTGTGTGGATGACCTCCAGCCTTAAATCGCCCAGATCGAGGGAGATGCCATCATCCAACGGCACGTCTACCACGTACTCAGGCGCGGTATCCCCAAAAAGATATGCAACTGTTGCGAGATCATCCCCAACGAGACCTATCTCCTCTCTTGAGAGCAGTATCTTCGCGCCTGTGCTCTCCTTTATCCTGGGCGCCGCGGCAGAATGATCGTGATGGCAGTGTGTTAGAATGATCATCTCCAATTCCTTAGGATCGATAAACCTTCCGATCTTTTTTATTGTGGGCTCAAAGTACATGCCCGCATCTATGAGAGCGGGCCGCTCGGCCATGACCAGGTATGCATTGCCGTCATAGGCAGCACCGCTAACCTTATGCACTTCGACCATCTAAACACCTTCTGGCCAAATAACGTCTGAATATATAATGGTAACATGACTCTGATGGATGATGCAAAAAAAGGACAAATCCCTGATGCTATCAGGATGGCGGCAGAAGCTGAGGGCTTAGATCCCGAGATGCTGAGAAGAAGCATCGCGAAGGGGAGAGCCGTTGTTCCCATGAATATCAGGAGAACGAGAGCGAAGGCACTGGCTATTGGAGAGTTCGTCTCCACAAAGGTCAATGTCAACGTTGGAACCTCACCTTCTCTCTGCGACTTAAATGCTGAGGTGGAAAAGGCGATAGCTGCTGTCGATGCGGGCGCGGATACCATCATGGATCTATCGACCGGCGGAGATCTGAACGAGATAAGAAGGGCTGTGCTCAAGGCGGTTGATGTGCCAGTCGGGACCGTTCCGATATATCAGGCGGCTGTAAATGGCGATCTCACCTCTCAGGGGCTGTTCGATGCCCTGGAGCTCCACGCGAAGGATGGCGTTGATTTCGTCACGGTGCATGTAGGAGTCAACAAAGAATCTCTGAGAAGGCTCAGCAGGGACCCGAGGCTTATGGGCGTGGTATCTCGCGGTGGCTCTCTCACAATGAAGTACATCGCGGAGACCGGCGAGGATAACCCCTATTACGAGGAGTTCGATTATCTGCTCGAGATCGCGAAGGAGTACGATCTGACATTGAGCCTTGGCGATGGCCTCAGGCCTGGCTGCATAGAGGATGCGAGCGATCGAGCGAAGTACATGGAGTTCATAGTTCTAGGGGAGTTAGCTACAAAGGCCAGAGATGCTGGGGTTCAGGTTATGGTCGAGGGGCCGGGGCATGTGCCCGCGGACGAGATCGAGACCAGCGTCAGGGCTATGAAGTACCTCACGGATGGCGCGCCGGTTTATCTGCTCGGCCCGATCGTGACAGATATAGCGCCAGGGTACGATCATATCACAGCCGCGATGGGGGGGCTCATCGCTGGTATGGCGGGCGCCGACTTCCTGTGCGCTACCACCCCGAGCGAGCATCTCGACCTCCCGACGAAGGAGGACATCGTTGAGGGGACCTTTGTTACCAGAATAGCAGCACATGCCGCGGACCTGACAAAGCCTGGGGTGAGAGCGCGCGCCAGGGCATGGGATAGAAGAATGGCCCAGGCGAGGGCGAATCTCGACTGGGATGCCCAGTTCAAAGAGGCTATAGATCCCATAAAAGCAAGAAGAATTCGCCATCGCAGAGGTCTCGATGTAGAGACCTGTACAATGTGCAGCGATCTATGCGCTATCAGAATCGCACGAGAGGCGCTGAAGCGGGAGAGGTCCGATGAACCTCGATAGTGTTGCGGATTCGATAATGCGGTATTTGAAGGCAAGTCCAAAAGAACTCATTGAGCAGACGGGAATAAGAGAGAGCGATTTTATACCCATAGAGCCCCTCAAATTCGATGGAAGGATCTTCGCGGTGGATGGCTCCAACATCAAGATATGCGACCTCTCGGTTATCAAGATGAACCAAATCAGAGCGGGATATGTGGTCTATCGGGGCAGCAGATGGGAGAAGACCGTCATAACCTATGACGACTTGTTTTTAGCGGACAGAATGAACTACATCGAGAGCTTCAGGAAGCCGCTGGAGATCTTCGGTCTCGAGGGGCTTGCTCTGAGCGGCTTGCGCGGTAGCGAGCTTGATAGGCTCTCGACGTATTTCAGAGAGCTACAAGAGTACGTGGCGCTCAACGAGGCTCTGAATGAGATGGATGAAGGGGATCTGCTCCTTTACGACGGCGGATTTGCCCTGTGGAAGGATCGCCCCTTCGGGAAGGTTCTGGAGCGCATATTCGAAAGGGCCTCAAAGCGTGGAGTGTATCTCCTAGGTGTCAGCAAAAGCAGCTCCATCTCCTGGGGAAGGGAGATCTCGATGCCCCTCATCTACCACCTCTTCCGTTTGGGCAGAAGCATGCTTCCGGGAAGGGCATGGTATGTCAATCTCAGAGGTAAAGATGTGAAGCAGGATCCGCTTGAGGAGATATGGCGGGGAAGCGTTTGCATAGCGATGTTCCATCCCATGGGCAATCGCGCATTCAGGGTAGATCTCCCTGAGTATCTTGAGGAACAGATACCTTCTGCAATAGCGAAAGCATCTGCGTTCTCCGGATCTTCAGAATGTATGGGTTATCCCCACGCTCTCTTCAGGGCGCACAGGGACATAAGAATAAAAGCGCAGGAGGGCGAGATGAGCTGGATGAGGGTGCTGGACGCGCTCTCACCTTACATAAATATCTCAGAGCTGGATGGTGTAAAGGAATTCCACGAGATACTGGAGAGCCACGGCTGAATCACCCCTTCTTGCACGTAAATTTCGTAAACGCTCTTGGACGTGTTCGAATAAGGATCAAGTGTTTATGATACGCAGAAACGGTAAAGGTCCAAATTTCTGGCCTAATCGCTTATCCTGACAAGGTCCACGCTCTTGGGAGAAAACGCTCCTGAACCGATGTCAGCCATGGAAATGAAAATGCTTCGGAGACACTTTCTTACACGAGACATCCTTAGACAATAGAAGTTACGCAAATCGTCTATAAATACAGGATCGACTCTTGCCAGGATAGCTCTTCGATAGAAAATATAGAGGGGCCAGTGATAGTATGGATATACACAAAAGCAGCAGCATCTACCTCACTATGATGTATGTTTATATAAAGTCCTATGAAGAGGCTATAAGCGATTTTGAAACCGCTGTCAAGGATACGGGGTTTGCGGATTTAGCCATAGCTGCAGTAAAGGAGAAGTTGCGTGAGAGGATAGATCGGGTGACCAAAGAACTGGAGACCATGCACTCCAGCTGATCTACCTCAATATCTGGAAACTTCTTATTTGTATTTTGTCGAAATTGCTGTAAAATTCTCTTTGAATCAATTATCTTTGAATCAAACCTGTCCGGAGAAGCGCTGAGGCCAGAAATTTGGATCTTTACCGCTTCTGCATGTCAAAAACACTTAATCCTTATTCGGACAGGTCCTTTGAATCGATACGCACTGCGAAATCTGCGATCAAGAATGAAAATGGGATGTTTCGGTGCTGTGCTGGATAATTCGAATCGATGTGGTCTTAAGATGTCGATTCTTATCAAAACTTTGATTCGTATGAATTGGTCTCTGCTATTGGATCTCTGAACATCATTCAGCACAGCATCCTTTCGGAGGTATTTTAGTACCAATTCGAAAAGGTGTTCGTACAGCAGAGTATCAGCAAAACTCTTTTAGATCTCGAATACCAGTATCTGAATCGACTCCTTCGGATCCGGGTGAGAATCGCGGCAATCGAGCTCCTGTCCGTATTTAGACTGTTGAGCGCCCCGTTTCCCGATTCTTCCTCTAGGAAGTCACTCAAAACCAGTGGATGTGAATCCCTTGAGGGTAGTGATTTACTACTATGGCGAGTTCGGCGAGAGGGTTGTTGGCAATCTGCTCAACTACTCCGGTTTTTGTATATCGTGCGGCGAGGCATGCACACAATGCAGGAGTGGCAAGTACAGCGGAGCCGAAGACATCGTGGCGGTTTTTGAGATGCAAGATCCAGCTTCACTCGGGGACTTCATAGATGATGTGGATCCCTTGCTTCCAGAGGTGCCGGCCGCTGATATTGCAATGGTGATCAATCTCCATCCAGACATAATCTTCGGCATGCTCCTGCGAATGAGAGAGGCTGGCATAAAGGGGATAATCGGCTGCTCTGAGAGCCCAAAGGACATGCCTCTCGGTCTCAGGATGCAATTATCAAGCAAAGCCGAGGAGCTTGGTATGGAGGCCGCATTCTCGAAACCATTCTGCGCTATGGCTCCAGACCCTGAAAAGCCGAACATCGCCGCGTTCTTGAATAGAGCGATGATAGGCGAGCCGGAGATAGATATCCTGTTGCAAAGAGGGCGGGAGGGACGAGATATCATCGCCGCAGCCAATGTTGTGAGATCGGCGCCCTGCGGATCGACATGGTTTGTGGCAAAGCGCCTGATCGGCTTCGAGAAAGACGATCCGGAGCTTAACGAGAGGATCTCGGAGGCGCATCATGCCTATCCGTGTACAGCGAGCATGGAGATGGATCCCGAGATCGGGGACACGGTCCTCCACAAAGCCGGCTATATAATAAGGGATAAGGTAGAGAAGGCTATACGAAGGGCTGAAACTCGAGGGCCCGGCTGAAGTTCTAATCGGGCGCATGAGATTCTCTTTCTGTATCTTACGATGAATCTGAAGAGGATATAAGAACAGCAGATGAAGAAACAACATCTGACTAAGAGCATCTCATCAAGAGATCTGCTTGGAAGAAAAGGTTTTGTAAGATAAAGTGGTTAAATAAAAACATGAAAATTCCATTCGCATTATCTATCATGCTCGCAGCCGGTGATAAAGCGCATGCCGAAGCAAAAAGATGGCTCGAAAAAGGCAATTCTCATTTCAATTCCGGCCGGTACGAAATGGCGCTCGATGCATACGATCGCGCTTTAGGGCTGGATCCGACCCTTGTGGACGCCTGGAACAACAAGGGTATATCACTCACATATCTGGGTCGGTACGAGGATGCTCTGACAAGCTACGAGGAGGCTCTAAAGCTCGATCCCAAGAATGCATATGCTTGGAACAACAAGGGAATGGCCTTGGGATCCATGAGGAGATACCAGGAGGCACTCGCATGCTTCGACAAGGCGCTGGAGATAGATGCTTACTTCATAGGCGCCTGGTATAACAAGAGCTATGCGATGTCAGCGCTCGGTAGAGCGAGAGAGGCGAAGGCTGCGATGATCACAGCAAAGACCCTGGAGAGCGCGGCGAGGAGATGCCGTTGAATCCTGCATCCTTTCCCGCGGAAGAAGGGATATCGCTGCTTCCCTCTATGAGGCATGTCTTCGATAGCCAGGGAGGTTGCAGAGAGGTGTGACTTTATCTCCGCCTGAAGACCGGAGTCTTTGCTACTTCACCATCTCTATAACCTAGCACCGCCTCTGGTTCACCTGGCTTTTCTTGTAACCCCTTGATCACCGCTGAGTTTAATTTCTGAATCACATCAATGGGCATTCATGAGCAAGATCGGAAAATCGATAAGGCTTGAACGCATAATCGACAGGAAGACGAAGAAGACGGTTATCGTGCCTATGGATCACGGGCTCACCGTTGGACCCATACCGGGGCTCATCGATCTGGCAGCTGCAGTGGATAAGGTCGCAGAGGGTGGCGCAAACGCTGTCGTTGGCCATATGGGCCTACCCCTCTACGGCCACAGGGGGTATGGTAGAGATGTCGGCCTCATAATACATCTATCGGCATCAACATCTCTTGGCCCGGATACGAATCACAAGGTCCTCGTGACCAGGGTGGAGGATGCCATACGGGTTGGTGCGGATGGCGTCAGCATACATGTGAATGTGGGTGCTGAGGATGAGGCTGAGATGCTCCGCGATCTCGGAATGGTCGCGAGGAAATGCGACCTCTGGGGTATGCCGCTTCTTGCCATGATGTATCCGCGTGGCCCTAAGGTCAAGTCAGAGCATGGCGTGGAGTACGTGAAGCATGCAGCACGTGTAGGGGCAGAACTCGGCGTGGATATCGTGAAGACCAACTACACCGGATCCATAGATACATTCAGGGAGGTCGTCAGGGGATGCCCGGCGCCGGTGGTCATAGCCGGCGGTCCGAAGATGGATACGGAAGAGGATTTGCTGCAGATGGTATACGATGCGATGCAGGCGGGTGCCGCTGGCATCTCGATAGGCAGAAACATCTTCCAGGCAGACGATCCCACGCTCTTGACGAGAAAGCTATCCAAGATAGTCCACGAAGGATACACCCCAGAGGAGGCAGCAAGGCTTCGCTGATATCTAAAGGCTATCGAAATCTTCCTCTTCGATTCGCCTTTACGAAAAACGCTCATCACCGAAGGCCACCCATGGTAATGAAAGTGGTTCGGCAGCATTTTCGTACCATAATTCGATCGAAGTCGGCTATCGATAGAGACTAGCAGGCCACAAACTCCGGTCTGCGGGCCGGATATGTGGTCGCACTCCGTTGTTTTTGAACTTTGGAGAAGCCGTCCGAAGGAGCGAGTACAGGAGGATATGCTTTGGGCGTTTGTAATCTCAGCTTATCGGAGATGCACTCTGGCTATCAGGACATCATGCCAGGATGTGTATATTGCCAAGCCGGACGTTCTTCAGACCCCTTCTCCTTGCTATCTCCAGGCAGCGCATGGCCAGGGATCGCGGCGTGAACGGCAGGTCTCTCATGCAGAAATCTGGATGGAATGCGAGCAGTGTGTAAGGGATGGATGGATTCAACGACGATAGGAACTCTGCAATGCCTCTTACCTCCTCCTCATCAACATATCCTGGGACTAGCAGAGTGCTAGCTATCACTAGTGGTGGTACCTCTCTGCGCTCCATAAAGCCAGCTGCGATGGAGATGTTCTCCAGAGTCCTCCTGTTCGATACGCCGGTCAACGCTCTGTGGACATTCTCGTCCATCGCCTTCAGATCGAACTTGATACATCCTCCAGTATGCAGGGAGAGATCCAGCATCTCTTTTAGATGGGCTATGTTCATGGAGCCGTTCGTCTCCCAGCAGATCCGCAGGATTCTGCCAGTAGCCCTTTTCAACGCCAGTCGCGATGCTCTGAGAGCGAATGGGGTCTGAGCTGCAGGATCTCCGCCGAAATAGCATATGCATGAGGTTCTCTCATCCACACCGTCCACAAGTTCATGGACGCTGCTGGTCCCGGGACGCAGAGTCTCCCGACGGAACTGCCAGTTCTGGCAGTAGAGACAGTTGAATGTGCATGCATGGAAGAATACAGCCAGATTTTTGTAGCCGAGCTCGGGGCCTTGAGTGTATGCATATTTAGGATAACCTGCACCGGTTCCTCCCGCGCAGACCCAGTCCCCGACGCAATTGGTCGGCAGAGGATCATGGTACCATGAGAGCTTACCCTCCTCTGAGGAGACGCCTGTTATCCTTCCATCCAAGTTAGTTCTCAGACCGCAATATCCCAGGCCACCTGGCGGTATGCTGCATTCATTTGCGCATATGTTACAAGCCACCCCACCAGGATCCTTCGGCGGATCAGCCGGCAGCCCATAAGCGGCTCGTATTCTTCTATGTGCGACCATCGCGATCTGAAGGGCGTTTTCAGGCTGCTCTCTTATACAACTGAGACATACCCCCAGTTCCGCAGAGATCAGGCTTGAAACCTTCCCGCATAAAGAGCAACGAGCCATGAGATCTCACCTCAATCGAGTAATACGAAAGTTATATCATTATTGTATATTAACGTCAGCCTCTCAGTGCTGTGTTGAATAATGTTCAGAAATCCAACAGCAGAGGGCCAATCCATACGAATAAAGATTTTGATAATAATCGATATCTATCGACCACATCGCCTCGAATTATTCAACACAGCACCTGCACCGGTGGCGTACTCGCTCTACTGAAAATCGTCACTAAGAATCGAATGCAAGGGATTTATTTCCTGCCAAAGAGCTATCAGTTAGCGTTATTCAGTAATCTGAGTACTCCACCCCTGCACCCAATTCTTCATAAACCCCCACCCCCATCTCTATTTATGCTTGAAGCTGCAAGAATGCTGGCAGACCTTCAGTTCGGCAGGGGTGCAGGCGCTGCGTTATTCCCCGATGGCACGAGATTTCAGCTCTCCAGCACGGGAAGGCTCAGATACCTTCTATGGGAGGATAAGCGGATAGCGACCGTGCGAGCCACGGACTCTCATCTCACCCTGAGCCTTCTCGGTGCTGCGAGGCTTCACAGCGCAATTCCCTTCCCGAGGCTGAGGGTTGTCGCATCTCCGGAGGCGATACCTTTCGTCTCAAGGGGCAAGAACCTCTTCGCAAGGCACGTTATTTATGCCGATCAAGAGATAAGAGCTGGAGACGAAGTTATCGTGGTGGACGAGAGCGACAGGCTTATCGCAACGGGGAGAGCCGTACTCTCGCCGGATGAGATGCTTCAGATCAAACGGGGAGTGGCTGTATCGATAAGATACGGAATCGAAGAGCATGGATAGCCTAGAGAAACTGGAAAGGCTTAAGCGGTCTCTTGCTCGCGAAGATGGCGTAGTGGTAGCGCTATCGGGGGGCGTGGATAGCAGCCTGCTCGCCGCCATAGCGAAGATGGTTCTTGGAGAGAAGGCCTTGGCGGTGATCCTCAACTCGCCCCTGATGCCGCGAAGGGAGCTCGAAGATGCGATATCAATCGCAAAAACCATCGGAATTCGCTATACTGTAGAGGAGCATAAGCCTCTGGAGCTCTCGAGTGTGGCAGAAAACAAACGCGACAGATGCTATCACTGCAAGAAGTCCTCAGCTGAGATTCTCAAGAGCGTTGCCGAGCGTAATGGCATAAAGTGCATAGTCGATGGGGTCAATACAACAGACTACGAGGATTACCGGCCGGGTATAAGGGCATGCGATGAAGAGGGCATATCGCATCCGTTTGTCGAGGCGGGCATATCCAAATCAGACATACGGGAGATAGCTAGATACATGGGCATGAATTTCTGGAACAAGCCTTCTGCTGCATGCCTCGCATCGCGGCTGCCTTACGGAACTCGCATAACCATAGAGGCTCTGAGGAGAATCGAGGCTGCAGAAGATATGCTGAAAGAGACCGGCGTATCAGTTGTTCGCGTGAGAGCGCATGGAGATCTCGCCAGAATCGAGGTTAAACCCTCCGAGGTCGATGTGATCATCCAACACAAGGAGAATGTCGTGAGGGTTCTCAAGAATCTCGGATTCGTTTACGTCTCACTCGATCTCGAGGGATTCAGAAGCGGTAGCATGAACGAGAGCACCGACCAGAAGATCTCTTTTGCAGGAATTGAATAGATGCCATCTAGAATCATGACCAACCGCACCCGTGACTTCCTCTCCGGCCTGAAGACCGAAGTCCTCGCTACCCCTACTCCCCCATCTCTATAAACATAGGCCGCAAAACTGATCTTCAGGATTGAGCGGAATCGATACGATGCTGGGAGATTTGAACACCGCTATTCAGGCTGGGGAGAGCTTTCGCATTATGCAGGCGTCTCGTTCCATTCCTTGAGCTTCTCCCTTATCAGAGCCCTGCACCTCTGCGGATCGGCCGATACCATCTCCCTCTGAACCCACTCGGGCAGATACATTCGCACTCCGCCGAGGCCGGTCGAGACAAACCTGCTATCGCACAGGAGTATAATGCCCCTCTCGCTCTCGGCCCTTATGACCCTCCCCGCGGCCTGCAGACCTCTATTTATGGCTGGCAGAGTATATGCTATCAGAGTTCCCCTCTTCTTGCCGTATTTCCGTGTGTAGTATGAGATAACCTCCTTCTGGATATCATCGAAGACGGATAGCGGAAGCCCCACAACGGCCACCCCATTGAGGGCTTCGCCCTTGTAGTCTATGCCCTCAGCTAGCTTTCCTCCTGACACGCCGAGAAGGACAGCGCCCCTCCGCCTTCCAGCCTCGAAGAACTCCTCCAGGATCGCTGGGACCTCCTCTGCAGACCTCGGCTCTGTGAATATCTGCTTTCTGGCGCTTCTTGCGAAGCTGCTGCATATCTCCCGATAAGATGACATCATCGGATATGAGGTGAAGAACACGGCGACGTTGCCGGGCACCTCCTCTATAAGAGCCCCGATATAGGCAGAGATAAGCCGCCTGTTGTCCGGATTCTCCCTAGCGCTCAGCTGCGTAGTAGCCTTATCAGCTCCTATAATCAGGCGATTCTTTTCCGGGAAGGGATTCGGCAGTATGATCTTTCTGGCACGGCCCGCTTCTCCCAGGCAGTAGAGCTCGTAGGCATCTATGGGCGAGAGCGTGCCGCTCAGCATCAGCGTTGCGTTTACGTTATCGACAACCCTTCTTATCACAGGAGCCGGATCGATCTTCATGATCTCAAGCCGCGTCCATCGCCTATCTCCTGCTGAAGTGGTGACGATCTTTCTCTGGTATGAGGGATCGTGCTCCGCTTCCTCCATCTCGCGCAGAAACATGACCGCGGATGCCAGGCTTGGCTGGAGATCCCCGTATAAAGTCTCATAATCGCTCTCTGCGAGCTTCATCTCGGCTATCGCAACAGCTATATCGCTCAGATATGAGAGCGCGAGATCGACATCCTCCACGCCTTCGTAGACGTACTGCCTGAAGATCTCGCCATCGAGAAGCGCCTCTCCTTCCTTCGATCTGGCATCCTTCGTGGCTATGAACCTCTTGATTCTGGGTATGAGCTGCCTCGCGGTCTTGAGCCCCTCCCTCCGCCAGTCGTGATGCTCCTCTCCGAGCTTGGCCTGGCCCAACGCCTTCTCGAACCTCTCGATCTCCCGCTCGGCCAGCTCCAACGTTCTGGTCGTGAGCACCCTCGTGTTCATCTCCCTGACAGCGTCCCCGAGGTTATGCGCCTCGTCCACTATCACCGTGAGGCGCTCCTGCTCAAGATCCAGCCACTGGAGTATGGCGTCCTGAAAATCTGGGCTGAATAGATGGTGATAGTTCAATATGACAACATCGCTGCTTTTTGCATGGAGTGACATGACCTCGTAGGGGCAGGTTTTTTTGCATACGCTCTCCAGACTGTCCACGGGCACTATCCTTCTGCTCAGCATCTCAGCAGCATTTACCGCTGATGAGGAGTGCCGAAAATAGACCTTTCCATTTATGTCAAAGGCCTCTTTGCTCCTCACATAGTATGGGCAGAAGGTCCTCTCCCCAGGTGTCTCCTCCGGTATTTCATCCCGCGAGGGATCGTACACCTCACTACGACTCCTCTGGAGCTTGGAGGCCATGTAGCTCTTCGATCCCTCTCTGAGCCTCATGCAGGCGTAGTATATGCTCTCCCCTCTGATCTCATCCGCAAGCGGACATGCCTTTTGCTTTCCTATGAGGTATGAGACCGTGGGTTTGTGTCTGGTGTTGGACCATATCCTCCCTAATTCAGCTAGATATACGCCTATCTGGCTCACAGTTCTGATGGCGACTGCTATCTTTCCCGGCGCGGCTGCAAGCGCGGCAGATATACAGCTGGTCTTTCCAGAGCCGGTAGGCGCGTCTATCATGAGAACCGCATGGTTGCCGGTTGAGACCGTCTCGTAGACCGCATCGAGCATCTTGTCCTGATGGGGTCGAAGCGATGGATAGGGAATATAGTCAAGATACACAGCCAATCCCCTCGATCTTTTAGAAGATAAAACCTTGCTGTAGAGCTTCATGCACTACTGAAGAAAGATGATAGCGTCGCCTGATACGAGAACGACTTTGAGTAGCTCTTCCATTCGATCGCCTTTGTTCGCATTCGATCCTCAGCGGATCTTATCGCGGCATCCAGCGAATCGAATCTCTCAGGCTCAGATGCAAGTGCCGATCTCGCTGCATCCCTGACGACCCAGACGCCCAGAGGTGCCCAGTACTCCTCTGTTATCTCCCGGAGCGCCAGAACCCGCGCCTGCCTTCCAGCCCTGCAGAGGTGCTCCAAGACGGGAAGACGTGCCGCATAATATCCGCCTGCCAGCGGGCTGTAAGATTTCTTGCCTGCTGGCCCCTCCCTGTCAGAGCCGATCCATCTCCTCTCGGGCGACCACGCAGATCCCTGATGCCATATCTCTATGAGCTCGAACGAATACGCGCCCGGCATCAGTATTATCTCGAAATGGTTGCCGAGGATGCCGCCGGAGTAAAGCTCGTAACTCCCGAGCTCCGGCATATCGATAATCCGATCGCGCAGGGCATTGCCTATTATATCATCCGATGCTGTTATCGCCCACCTCGTCGGAACAAGCCGGCGATCTCGTCCCAAAAGCCCTATGGAGAGAAGCCTCGAGATGTATCCCACTCCAACCGATGAGCTGTAGAGCTCGTATATTGCATCAGATGTCTTCACATCCGTATCGCCGATGATCCTATCGACCTTCCTTGGAACAGCGGGATTGCCTGTTATCTCTATATCCTCAACCCTACCACCTGGGCCCATAGGCGATAGAACGCCATCGAAAACCAAGCGACCTTCTGGAGGTTTTTCGAATGCGACCTCGGTCTCTACAGGTATGCTAGACATGGCGATGAGCTGCGCATTCTCAAGCAGCCTGCCCTGTCGCCGTGCATCATTAACATGCACCACCAGCTCAGACCTGATCATTCTGGTTCTCTGCGAGATGATCTCCTTTATATCGAGAGGGACATCTTTTGAGATCTCGCCAACTGGCAGCAGCGGACCTGCTCTGACGATGGGATATCCATGCCTTCCGACGAAGATCTCGGGCGGAGATTCCCCTGCAAGCCGATCTCCAAGGCGTGGAAGCAAGGCAAACTTCTCCATCTTAACCAACAAAGGACATACAGGCCGGCCGCAGAGACCGCGACCTTTACATGTTATGCACTTCATCCTCTGTTGTTATTTGCGATGAACCTATATTTGAAGTTGGAGTCGACTCGTGCGCTGAAATATCTTGAAGGCGCTTAGAACGGTGGTGCTAGGATCGAATTGAGTGACAATAGCAATATCTCGCCAGCTGTGTGACGTATGGCTATTTATCTTTGACTCTATAGAAAGCCCTGAGATGCAAACAGTGAAGTTCGGGTGCTTCGTTGAATAAGTCGAGTTGTTGGCTCATGACTGTTGATTCCCATCAAAAACAGCATGCTCAGGAGGGACTCTCCCCTCCTCTGATCCTCTCTATATCTCTCCTGAGATCTTCGCTCATGCTCACGCCCTCGAGGTCTTGCTGGGCCAATCCCTGCAAGGTCGCTCGGTCGTACTTTATGCCGTCCAGCTTGGCCCCACTTAGCTTCACATTGATGAATCCGACCGAGTTGAGCTCGGCGCCTCTCAGATCGGCTCCAATCAGGCTAACGTTTGTGAGGAATAAACCGATCGCCTTTACCCTTCTCAGGTCTGCCCTGCTAAGATCGGAATTCTCGAACATGACCCCTTTCAGGATCGCGTTCTTAAGAACGCTCGCTTCCAATCGGGCTCCAGCTATGTAGAGAGCCTCAAAACGAGAATTCGAGAGATCGGCATTGCTTAAGTCTGCATCTTCGAGATTGACCCTATGAAGTACTATATCGTTCATCTTTGCGCCTGAGAGGTTCGAGCCGCTGAAATCGGCATCATCGAGCTTTGCATCCGTGAGATCCGCATCTCTGAGATCGGCTCTAACCACATATGCTTTTACGAGATCTGCACCGCTCAGGTCGGCCCCGCTCAGATTGGCTCCGAACAACTCCGCTCTGGTGAGAAAACTTCGTGACAGCCTGCTCTTGCTGAGATCCACCCAGTTCGCCCTTACGCCGAGCATATTAGCTCTTGTAATGATCATCTCATGCATAATCGCTTGGGTCAGCTCCGCGCCAACCAGCCTGGCGCCGGTGAGATCCGCTCCTTCCAGTACGACGTTGATCAATCTGGTGTTGCTGAGATCGGCATTCCTCATGTCGGCCCGGCAGAGATCGGATCCCGTAAGATCGGCGCCTTTAAAGCTTGATGATACCAGAGAAGCGCCTCTTAAGTTCGCCTTAAAAAGCATAGAAGAGTCAAGCTTTGCATTGCTCAGATTTGCACCGCTCAGATCTGTGAAAATCATACAGCAGCGTCTCATATCTGAGAAGGAGAGATCCGCGCGCGATAGATTCGAGCCAGCGACATTCGAGCGCATCATAATCACGCCGGCGAGAACGGAGCCTGAGAGGTCGGCATCCCTCAGTAAGGCATCCTGCATCGATGCATCTCTCAGATTTGTGGATCTGAAGATCGCGCGGGTCATATCGACCCCTGAGAGCTCCGAGTCGCTGAAGTCTGCACCTGTGCCATTAGCATTCTGAAGAGTAACACGTGCAAGAAGAGCGTTTTTAACAGATGCACCCCTCAAGTCGCAGCCATACATCATGGAGCTATTCAGACTTGCTCCATCCAGAGTCGCATCGATCAGGGATGCGCCGTTAAGGCGAGCGTTCTCGATATAAGCTCCGCTGAGATCCGCGTCGCTCATATCGCTCCCTATGAGATTGGCGCCAACTAGCATCGTGCCCCTCAGAATCGCCCCCACGAGCTTTGAGCTGTGGAGATCGGCACCCTCGAGATCCGCATAACTCAAATTCGCATAGCTCAGATTCGCATCGTATACCATGCTGTACCTGAGATGTGCACCCGTGAGATTCGTCTTGCTGAGATCCGAGCCGTTGAGGTATGTCTGATTTAGACTCGAGAAGCTCATGTCATGCCTGCTGAGATTCTTCCAGCTCAGGTCTGATCTGTCATGGAACGGCTGGTTTATTATAATGCTACCCGCCGGTAGAGAGCCTGGAGATATCCCGAACCTTCGAAGCTCCACCATATCGAACATATACACATTCGGGCTGTTATCGATCACAGGTATGCTGTCAGGATCCTCGCCTCGCAGAATTCTCGCAGCTATTTCAGCGGCCTTCTCGCCCTGTGCCTCTCCACTGCTCAGATTACCACCGACGATTCCATGCCCGAGACACATCTTCCAGACGCCGTATACCGGTACAGGGCTTGCTTCTCTCACGAGCTCTGCGCTCTCCTCGTACGTGAATACCTCTCCTTTAGCATCCCTGTTAAATGTCAGAAGCAGAACAAGCGCATCCCGATCTAGCTGCGAGAGATTCTGTCTCACCTCCTCTGCTGTGAAATTCTCGAGAACTGCGAATCTCGTCCCGTTGAACTTGGGAATCACATTATCTAAGATTCTCCGGTTTGCTCTTCCTGTTGTGGTATTGTCGTTTACAACCACTATCTTCGTGGCATTGGGATGAAGCCTGAGCATGAGGTTTATCGTGTCTTCAATGCTCACGTTGAGAAGTACACCTGTGAATCCCCTGACGCCTTGTAGCATGCCTGAATCGAAGTTCTTCACGCTACAGAAGACGACGGGGGTTCCTGGAAAGAGCTCGTCTCTATTTTTGAGAAGGAACCTGAACGCATCATCATCCGAGGAGATTATGACATCGAAGTGCTTGTTTCTGTACCTCTCAGCGTACAGCTCCTTCAGCTCCTCCAGACGGGCCTCGCTGGGGTACAACTTCTTGGTGTCCATGTACTCGACTGTGAGGTTCGCAGATGGTCTATCGATGGCAAGCCTGAGGCGCACGCCATCGGTCGCATCGTCGGTCCAAGCCATTCCAGGATTGTAGGAGTTTATCAAAAGCACCTCCTCAGATCGAACTCCTGTAACAAAGAGCAGAAGCAGAACTGCAAACAAGAGATGTATCCTCATGCTCAACACCATATCTACTTTTAAAAAGCAAGTATTAAGACTTTCTCGATGCAGTGCTGTGTCGAATGATGTTCAGAGATCCAATGGCAGGGGCCAATTCACACGAATCAAAATTTTGCTAAGAATCGATATCTTGCGACCACATCGCTTCGAATTGTTCGACACAGCAAATACCGGACCTGTCCGGATGTGTGCGGAGGCCAGAAATTTGGACCTTTACCGCTTCTGCATATCAGAAACACTTGATCCTTATTCGGACAGGTCCCAAATACCGGAGAAAATTTTTATAGGATAGTTTGAAACCACCCCATGAATGTCTTTGCGCCATTGCCTCCTATGCACAGCCCTTCTGGTCGCTCTTCTTGTTCTTTTATCGGATATGGCTCTATCCTGGCGGAGCATGGAGATTGTTGAGCATGATACAGGCTGGACCACAGGAAGACGGTTTACAATGAACCTCTCGGTGGACCTCTATGGATATGCAGTCGGCTCAGGAGATCACAGCAGGTATACGGAGATCGATATGAATCATGTCAGCATGCATGAGCGCATATCCTCTAAGAAGGGCAAGATGGAGTCCGAGGAGCGCATATCTTTAGAGGCTGCTGGTGATAATGTAAATACAACATCGTCCCTGATAAAAATACCAGGGACGCAGAACTATGTGCTATCAGTGAACGAGATCTGGCCGGTCTCTCTGACCGCATCCCGCATGATGGATTACAGAGGCGCTGGGATCTCTGACAGAGAGGCCTTCGGCAACAACCCGGATTACGTAGGTACATCATATCTCTATACAGAGGATCTCAGGAAAGAGCGTGTATGCGGAATGGATCTCAGAAGCGCTTGGTTCCAGCTGGCAATGAACGATTCCACAAATACCGTGATATCGGATCTCTTCCGTCCGACCAAGGATATCTATTATACCATAAAATCGCATTCCACAGGTCTTGTGCATCAGAGATACAAGCAGTACTCGGATAAAGCCCCAGCGATCGAGGGATTCGACTCGTACTTGGGGAGCTTTGACATACGATCGACCATCGAGATGAGAGCTAAGGGCAAGAGGCTTGCTCTTGAGGAGTCATACGTCGGGAAGAACACCTATGATGCAGTCGCTGTAGAAGAGCCTCCCCCAGAATGGATCCCATGCTGCATGCCGGATCCTCTTTATGATGGCGGAAGATACAGTTGTCTATGGAGTTGCTCGGTAAGAGGTGGCGAATGAGAAGCATTTTGGCGGTTTTATTTATTCTGTTTGCCGGGGCGTTGAATGCATCAGCGTACCTCTCAATCCAGTACAACGACGGCATACCGGAGGATGGTATATGGCTGGGCGATGGCCGGGGGCATGCGGTGCTCTTCTCGCCTCCGGATAATTGGACTCTATCCAAGATCGCTGTCTGTGGGATGTTAAACAGCGATGGGATCTTCATACTGGAGGTGTGGGATAAAGATCTCAACCTGATCCATAGAACAACAGATCTCGCCGGCGCTTATTTCGGCCGCAACCTCAGCTGGGCTGAGATAGACATTCCGGATGTTAAATTAAACGATACGTTCTTCATAGTGCTCTTCGAGTTCTCGACGATCTTTGTCGGTATCGATGAAAACACCACGTTAAATCGATCTTTTCTGGCAGGCAGAAACCCGAATGTGCTTTTGAATCAGCTTCAGGAGGGCGAATGGATGATAGCGGCTCTCGGTCAGGTCTCATCGCGCCCGCCCTCGATAAAAGCATCGCATCATGATTCTCCCGACGGCGTATCGATCGAGGCGATCGCCACGGATCCAGACGGTGATCTTACAGGCGTATCCCTATACATTATAGATAACGAGAGCAACGAGGTTGTATGGATGGATAATGCCGCTGCGAGCGGAAACGAATCTGAGGCCAGGTTCCTCTGGCCTAGGGCAGCATACAGCGTCAGCAATGGATCAGAGAGCATATTTCCGGTTGTGGCTGTGGAGGTGAAAGACATCGATGTGAACATCTCCAGATACCTGCGCTACTCTGCTCCATGCCTTCTAAACATAACAGACGCGGGGCCGTATTCAGATGCCCTGGCGTATTTTGGAGAGGACTATGAGTTACATGCGCTCGAAAGCACCGACGGCTTTATCCATTACCTCTCAGAGGAGCTCTTCAAAGCCATCAGGCCGGGAGCACGCTACTCCGATTACATAAGGAATAACATCACGATCATCGAGGGGAGAAGCTCTCTGCGATTCCTCTCGATGGGTGAGACTCTGAAGTTACACCGGCCGTTGTATCTCACCAGATCCCCACTGCATCATTACGATCTGCGATTGAAGAAAGAAGCGGCAAAATCAAATTACACCATCCTGCTTGTTGCTTCCGATGTTTACGGTAATACCGCAAGAAGTGCTCTGCCTATGTGAACTCTCCGGCTTCAGACCGGAATCTTCCCGATGTTACGGGTTTAGACATAAGAAATGAACAGCTACAAGGCGTGTCCCTCTGCCAGTATCTGATCCAAAGGCTCGACGGGCATTTGCGGGTTGTGTACTCGCTCTACTGAAAATCGTCACTAGAATCAAATGCAAGGGATCTATTTCCTGCAAAAGAGCGATCAGTTCACCGGTTAGCGCTATTCAGTAATCTGAGTACGCCACCCATTTGCGTACTGGATCATAACCGCAGCATGATCTCCCGTATCTCTTTGAAGCTCCATCGATGGCCTCTGTTGATCCCGGGGCATCTCGAGGCCTCTGAGTGCCACGACTCTCTGCTACTGAGTATCTCCGGCCAGAAGGGATAGCTTCTGCATTGGAGAGGTCTCACGGGGTATATGGAACAGCGATCCCCCTGGAGCATTATGCAGCTCATGTCGATCTTCTCTCTCATGACGAATCCGTGATCGCATTCGATAAGGCACTCCCTGATCAGCGTATCCTCTTGAACACCTAGAAAATCCGCAATCATTCTGCACTCCTCGGCTGAGAGCCAGACGATTCCGGGCTCGCATCTGCAGCATCTTCCGCAGAGCGTGCACTCGAACTTCAAACCATCCCTGTACCAGGGTTCGGCCTCTCGCTTAATATCCTGCACCACCGCTAGATGATGAAACTGGTGGCTCGTCTGAGTCTAAATATCTAAATAATCGCTGATCCATCTCAGATATGGCGGATGCCCATCCGCTATCTCCAATGCGATTATCTCCGGCAGCTGATATGTGTGGAGCTCCAGGATCTTCTCAGAGACCCTATGCAACATATCAGATGTCGTCTTGATGAAAAGCATCTCCTCATCCTCCATGGAGATCTTGTTCTCCCAGCTGAAGTGCGATCTTACTGGTAGTATGTTGACGCATGCCGCCAGATGCTCCTCAACGAGAACCCTTGCTATCCGATCCCCATCCCCTCGCGGAGTTGTGGTTATTACGAGGATATATTCACCCATCTTCCGCCCCTCTCTGTGAGCTCCTTCTTCCATATCGGCACTCTCTTTTTAAGTTCGTCGATAACATATTCACATGCCTGAAAAGCCTCCTTGCGATGAGGAGCAGCGCAGACTACTATGAGTATCACCTCGCCCAAAGATAGGCGCCCTCTTCGATGCGCGATCTCAAGAGAGAGAACGCCAAATCGCTCTATAGCTTCTCCTTTTATCTTACCAAGCTCCTCCACGGCGGCCTCCTCGTAGGCCTCTATCTCGAGCCCTGTAACATCTGGATCCGCCCGAACGACTCCAGCGAACATGACCACAGCGCCTGCATCAGGACTTATCGACCTGCAAAGCAGATCGGTCACATCAATCGCATCATCTGTTATCAAACAGCGACCCCCTTTCCGGCCTGAAGACCAACGTATGCTGTTCTCTATCACCACATGACTTCTCTCATCTCTCGAGCGGATCCATCTCTTTTCAGCGACTTCCTCTCCGGCTGAAGTCCGGAGTCTGCGCCCTGCTATTCCCTATCAACCGCCCGCCACAGGTGGAAATATGGCGATCTCGTCTTGATCTGAGAGCATGATATCAAGATCAGAGGGTATATCCAATCTTCTGCGGTTTACCATTATTATGAAATAATCCTTGATCTCGCCGGACTCGGTGAAAACAGCCTTCCTGAGATCCGGCTTCATCTCGCAAAGGCGGCAGATGAGATCCGATACATTCGAACCATCTCCGAGCTCCACGCATACCTCCCTTCCAAGTATCTCCCTGAAGCTGGCGAACGCCTTGATTTTTATGATCATATCGTCACCTCGAGATCGGTGCTGTACATTCTCCCTCTCATCGCCTCTTCAGCGATCTCAGGACCTCCTCTCTTCCGAGTTTCCTTACTCGTTCTGCTTCAGCAACATCTACATGCTTGAGGACAAAGGTCCCATGGCACGGCTTGGTGTAGGGAAAGACGACGCTTCCGTCCTTCATAATGCCTATGGCTATCGGTGGCACTCCTATGATATACTCTCCGAATAGCTTGAACCCCGGCTGGAAGTAGTAGTACTCATCGCAATTAGACTCTATGTACTCCCTGGCCTCCTTGAACGAGATCCCCCTGAGGAGGACCTGGGGTTTTAACATCTCTATACAGCCCATGCCAGAACCTCGTCTATCTTTCTCTTCAAAGGCAGAGGGTTATGCACGGCCTTCTCCACTATCTTATCTGATTCGAACTCCACAGAGCCTTCCAGTTCCTCAGCATTTCTACCGAAGAGGACTACAAAGATTCTTGCTTCCGGAAGCAGCGATCTCACGGTGGCGGCATATGTAATTCCAGCATCGTTATGGGCGAATGCGAAACAGATATCGAAAGATCTCCGCCCCTCCACTATATCCGCTATCATCCTATCGATCTCGACCAAGGTTCCAATGTAAAATCTCTTGTGATCTGCGACTGCGGCGAGGTTGAGGGCCGCCGGATTGCCTGCGATGAAGACCTCAACGCCTTTATCTCTAAGAACACCTGAGAGGTATAAAACAAGACTCATCTGGACTGGAACCTCCGGGCACCCCATCAGGAGAAGCGCTTTTTTGTTCATGATACCCTCACACAAGGATTATGTTCCAATTCTATGTCCCAATTCTAACGTTAAGCGTTGCGTTCTTCAGGGTCGCTATCGCGGAGAGGGCTGCAAGATAGCTCGTCCTTGGGTTTCTCGGCGAGGGGACGTTCTCCACTCTTGTGATCATCCTTCCGAAGTCTCCTTCGGCTAGGATCTCATGCACATTTACCTCTGCCTTTGGATCCACCACTATTCTGACCCAGGCGTCCTGTCCATATGTCAGGCTCAGTGTCGCTGCTACATTGACATTTGCAGGAAACGCCTTTACGGCTTCAGATGCAGGTCCCTCGTAGATGAGCGTCGGCTCTTTGAAAGACCTCAGATCCATATTTTTCTCGACCACATACGGTGCGCCCTCCAGGCCAGCAGGCGGTTTGGTGCTTGTTAAAATCACCTTTCTCAGACGTCCGATCGAGGCCGATTTGAGACCATCAAGGCCGGTTATCGCACCGGATGGTATATACACCATGCAACCATTCGATTCTGCCAGCGAACATATCCTCATGTAGAGATCCCTGTCCATGAGCGCGCCGACGGACATGATCATGAGATCTTTTCCTCTCTTTAAAACAGCCTCAGAGACCTGCGGGACCGCGGCCTGAGATGCAGCCTCGACTACGATATCCGAGAGATCCACGAGCTCATCCAGCCCCACGACCAGCGGCCTCTTCTTCATAACATCTATCAGCCTGCTGATATTCTTTGGATTTCGATCGAAGACGGCAACAAGATCTGCATTTATATCGCCACGATCTATCGCAGAGGCGATCTCGAATCCGATAGCTCCGCAGCCGACCAAGCCAATTTTTATGGGCATCAAAGGCTATAAATCAATTGGGAGATGAAAGCCTTTACGGTATGTTAAGGCCTTATATCGAGAGGTTTCTTGAGGAGGATCTGGGCGAGTGGGATGATTCCACGAGCATCGTGCCGAGTGTGGATGCATTTGCTGAGATCATCGCCAAAGAGAGCTGCATACTCGCAGGCCTGGAGGAGGTCTCTGAGCTATTCGAATATCTGGGGGTAAATACAAAGCCGCTATTCGACGATGGGGAGTATGCGCCGGCAGGAGCGGAGGTTATGGAGCTGGAGGGGCGCGCTCCCAGCATACTGAAAGGAGAGAGGCTGGCGCTCAACATCCTGGGGCGAATGAGCGGTATAGCGACGCTCACAAGGGAATGTGTGCTGAAAGCATCTAATGTTAAGGTCGCATGCACCAGAAAGACCACTCCTGGCTTCAGGTATTTCGAGAAAAAGGCCGTGCTACTCGGTGGAGGAGATACCCACAGGTTCAACCTATCAGGCGCTGTTATGATCAAGGATAATCATATAGCCATAATGGGTCTCGAGAGAGCGATCGCCGAGGCGAAGAGGCGTGCAAGCTTTACCAAGAAGATAGAGGTCGAGGTTGAGGATCTAGCTACGATGATACGCGCTGTGGAGCTCGGAGCAGATATAATAATGTTTGATAATATGGATCCTGAGGAGATAAAGAGATGCGTTGTTAAGCTCGAAGAGATGGGCGTGAGATCGAAATTTATACTTGAAGCATCTGGCGGGATAACTCCAGATAATATAGAATCATATGCATCGATAGGTGTGGATGTGATATCAATGGGTGCTCTCACACGCAACGCGAGGTGGATAGACTTCAGCATGGAGGTCCATAAAAGATGAGCCCCGGATCGCGGTGAATGCTTATGCGATACATCTATCTTTTGGTTGCGATTTTGATAATGCATACCTGCCTGGCAGCTGAGAAGGATGAGAACAGCGTGAGCTTTCAGGAGTTCACCCTCAGCATCGGAGACAGGGTGGAGATCGGAGACTACCGCGTCGAGCTCGTAGAGATACAGTCTTTGAAGGATGGGCTTGTGGTGCTCCGCGTCACTCAGGGAATCAAGTTCGATGAGCAGAGGGTCGTTATAGAGGGCAGCCCCAATAGATTCAACGGAGGAGCGGAGGAGGGCGGTCTGACTCTAACGATAACGGATATATTTGATGAAGAGTCCGCGAAGCTGCGGGTGGAGTACAGAGAGAGCCTCGGCACGCCGAGAAAGAGGCTGGCGGAGAAGCGTGAAGCAAGAGCAGCTCCAAATCTGATCGTGGAGAAGAGTTTTGACAGGACCAATATCAACTATGGCGATGAAGTTAAGGTGACCATCACAGTTAAAAATGTGGGAAGCGATACAGCTCGGAGCATAGAGGTATACGACATTCCCCCTCTTGCGGAGTTCGCGTATATAGCTGGCTATCCTCCTAAGATAAAGAGCGAGCTGAATCCGGGAGAGTCTGATTCAGCAGTATATGTCATGCGTTCCGTCAAAGAAGGTCTCGTCAAGGTCCCTCCTATAGAGGTCAGATACACAGATTCAAAAAATAAAATTAAAACAAATACATCTGTGGCCTCTGAGATATTAGTAATGCCTCCCAAGAGGCCGAATATAGTAGCACGTATAAATGTAACAAATGTAACTGCTGGCGAGAGCTCTCTGATAGAGGTAAGTATAGAAAACACGGGTCAGGCAACCGCGACAATGGTGGAGGTCGCCTCGGAGATAAAACCACCTGCTGGCCTGAAATGCATCGGCCTGGATCAGATTATACCTGAGATTCCGGCCGGCGGCGTGAAGAGATATACAGCTCAGATGCAGGGCGAGAGGAGCGGGAACTATACGATCTCATTGATTATAAGCTACAGAAGCGGCGACTCGGTCTCTATGACCAGAACCGCGGCGAATGTGAATGTGCTCGAACGAGAGTATAAATATCTGTATTATCTACTCGTTCTACCATTGATGATAGTGGGGATATGGGTGTACAAAAGATACAAGGAATATAAATACTAACAGTCATCTTAATCGTATGAATGGTGTTGCTGAGAAAAATCTGTGCGTGTAAAAGCCCAAGAACGGGTTTGAGATCATGTTGAACGTACTCATGTTAGGCGTAGGCCAGTGCGGTAATAGGATACTGGATGCTGTGAACAAGCAGGCATTCGGTGGCTCAAGGCTCGCGAAATACTACTCCAAGCAGAGATTTCCGAGCAGGGTTGAGACCATCGCAATAAATACTGCAATAAACGACCTCAAGGAGCTGAAGTTCACCGCTGCCAAGGACAGGCTTCACGTCCCAAATCTGCACGGGGTGGGTGCAAACAGGAACAAGGGCAAGCAGGGCTTCTGGGACAACCAAGAGATGATCCTGGAGGAGATTGAGAAAAGGGGCGATTTCGATCTTATTTTCGTCATGACCTCCGTCTCGGGAGGCACCGGTTCTTCATTCTCCCCTCTTCTGATCCATGAGCTGAAAAAGGTTTACAAGAATGCAACAATAGTGCCGATTGCTGTACTGCCCTTCCGGGAGGAGGGGACGATATACCTCCAGAACGCAGCATTCTGTCTCAGAGAGATGATCGAGGTCGAGGCAGATGGCATGATTCTGGTTGATAATCAATATCTGAAAAGGTTCAGCGGAGATATCGCATCGGCTTACGACAGGATCAACACGATGGTCGCCCAGAGGCTGCTCTTCCTGATAGAATCGCTTGACAGCGAGATGCTCTCCGTGACGGATCTCGGGGACTTCAAGACCGTGATGAGCGGCGGCCTGCGAATGGGGACGTTGGGATACTACCAGGCGGACAAGAAGAGCCCATCTGTCAGAGCGGCCATCAAGAACAGCCTTCGCGAGGTTGGCCTTTTGTATCCTGCTAACGTGGATGCTGGCGAGGCAGGCAGGGCGATGATAGTTATCCAGGGCTCTAAGGAGTACATGGATGTTGATGAGATAACAAAGGAGATCGAGTCTCTGACCTCGACGATAGGCCATGTGTTCAAGGGGATAGTTATCAAGAGGGGCGAGCCAAAGGTGCTCTCGGTTCTCTCCTTGGAGAGAGCTCCGGGATTGGTCGAGCTCTACGAAAAGGCGAAGTGGGCCATCCAGGAGGAGCGCGAGCGCAAGGACAGAGCCAGAAGCGAGCTCTATGAGGCTTTTGAGCAGATCAACGACCTGGAGGAGATCTACTGAGACATCATGGTGATGCGTCGCTTGTACTCCTCCACATCGAACTTTCTTCTCAATCCCTCATAGCTCATGTATCGGATCTTGCCGAAGATCGGCCGCTCCCTGAATGGTCTGTCGTGTAAACCCCCAATACTCCATGCGCATCCGACATAGCCGTTGGGGTCACGGCCATCCAGCTCATATCTGTCGTTGAGGTATATCGCTCTGCTCAGAGCGATCTCAGGCGATTCCGACCACTCGAGTATCTTCTTGGCCCAGTACATTCTCATATACCCGTGCATCTTTCCTTTGATGAGCATCTCAAGCTGGGCCGCATTCCAGAGATCGTCATGTGTCCTTCCCTCTTCCAGTTCCGCAAGGGTGTAAAGATACTCCCTCCTATCGCCTCGGTGGTCGTTGAGCGTCTTGCGCGCCCACTCCGGCAATCCATTAAAAGAATCATACCGATCGTTGTAATAGCAGAAATTATCTGAGAGCTCTCGGCGCACGATAAGCTCATCGAGAAACTCGCCGTAATCGCCTCGATTTTTAACAGCAAGTGCTACCCGCTGCGCGGATATCTGGCCGAAGTGAAGATATGGTGACAGACCTGACTGTGCATCTTTTGCGGGATCGTTATGATGCAATGCGTACAGCTCTAGCTTTTCTTTTATGAAGCATGTGAGCTGCTCTTCAGCAGCGTCCTCTCCAGAGATGTATGGTGCGCTCGTACACGCTTTTAGATTCAAACTACTCTCCGCTGAGCCCCAGTCGTTCTTCACATCATCCTTCCAGGCCCTTGCTGGCTGCTTTATCTCTGGAAAATTCTCAAGAAATTCCGGAAGGTGTTTCTTGATCTTCCTCCTGAATGTCTGTGCAGACCATTCCTGCTTCTCAGAGGCCATCCAACATGGCACTATATTGTGGGCATCGACCTCATGAATGGGTATACTTACGCGCTCTGCTATTCTCGACTTCCATGTTAGCGATATCCTCAAGGGGCTGAAGTCCGTCACGAGAATGCCCGCGCCAGAGTCGTCTATAAGGCTTGGAATGGCGTCAACCGGCTCGCCGTGAAGGAGTATGAACGCTACATTCATGCTTTTCAGACGATGCTCTACCTTCCTCAGGCCATCGATCATGAACCTATACGATCTACCAGTGGCGTTTAGGAAACCGGGCGCGATGCAGAATACCACAGCAACAGGCTCGTTCAGCTCTCTCGCAAGACCGAGAGCGTATATCAGACTCCAGTTATCGGCGACGCGCTGATCGCGGCTCATCCAGTAGACGACGGGGCCTTTGATCTCACCGCCGCGGATCACGCGCATACTCTTCGGGTTTATAGCTATCCTCACACACTTACACCTGGATTATTAATTAAATCGAGTAATATAACCTGTATGCCATAAGACTCGACTTATCTTGCCGTGATAGCTTATCAACGATGTGTCGTAGAAGCGATCGTCTATATTTTGATGCGCGCTGAGACCTCAGAGGGTTCGTATCTGAGACGTATGATTCTGCTTCTGCCTCTAGTGCCAGAGCCTGTAAAGGATGCATCTAAAAGCCTCAGGGCCTCCAACCTTCCGAGGATCTCGTAAAACTTTGTGTATCCGGCTCCTGTCTTCTCCTTATAAATCTCGTACAGCTCGCCGGATCTCATCTCTTTTGCCGGCTGCTCTGCGATGATCTTCAAGAGAGCGCTCTCATCTCTGCTCAAAGAGCGAATCGCATTCTCCAGATGCAAGAATCTGGAGCTCTCGAAGGCCCTTCTGACATCATCTTCGGCTATGCTCTTCGATGCCCTTCTCTCGGCTTCAAGGCCTGAGCGCTTCAGGAGGTCTATACCAACCCTGAGATCGCCAGAGCTGGCCGTGAGATCCGCAACCAAGGCAAGAACCTGCTGAGGCATAACGCCCTTATAGAAGCCAAGCTGGACCCTCCTCGCGAGTATCGCGAATATCTCATCTCTTGTGTAGGCGGGAAAGAGAACCTCTTCAGGCCTGAAAACAGATACAACCCTCGGATCGAGGATGTATCTCATAGATGGCTCGCTGTGTGCTGCTATAACGCCCGCCCTGAACCCCGGCAGGGACTCATGAGACCTCAGCAATGTGTACAGAACATGATCGATCTCTCTATCTGAGAAGAGATAGTTGACGTCATCCAGCGCTACGAGAAGCACGCCCTTCCGGGATACGAGCTCCATCGCCACCTTTTCGAAGAGTCTCTTAAAAGATACGCCGCTGGATGGAGGAGCAATGCCAAAGATCTTCTTGTATATTTTTGAAAAAATTGCATAACGTGTGCGATCCATTTGACAGTTTACATGGACGGGTATGATGCTTTTTGTGTGCTTTTCGATCTCCTCGAATAACTTTAGTATCGCGGTCGTCTTGCCTGTTCCAGGTGGGCCCATACATAAAGCATTCAACGGCCTAGCTCCGCGAAACGCTGGCTTTACGCAGAACCTCAAGCTCCTCATCTGGGCATCTCTGTACTCAAAATGCTCCGGGACGTAGTCCAGCTCGAAGACATTGGGGTCCTTGAAGAGCGTCTCATCCCAGAGAAGCATATCATCTTTCATCGGCCTCAAGACTCTATTCAAGAACAAGTATATATATGCCTGTGTAGTGAAAGAATTAAGAGGAGGGAGTGATACGACAGAGGCACAACCCGGAGCTCAGGAAGCTCCTGAGGATACCAAGTCTAAGATGCCGCAGTTTCTGCCAAAGCTTAAAGGCCAACAGGTCATGATAAGAATGAACGATGGCAGGCCGCTGAGCGGCAAGTTGGTCTCATTCAACGCATACGAGATCGTGCTGGACGCGGGTCCCAGAACATATCTGCTCTTCAAGCATGCGATCGCAAGCATAGAGGTGCCAAAGGGCATCTTGGACTGATCATCTGAGCGCTTTGATCGAGAAGTCCACACGCTCAGATCTTCAGGCCGGCGAGACGAGTATAGCGTTTCGGCGGATCGGAGCGTGGGCTGATCAGTGTGATGGCTCCCGTGACTGAAGTCGCAGGCATCTACGGATTTATACCGATGCTGTGCCGCCCCACAGCAAGTACGAGGTGTCATATCGTCGCTTTGTTCTATATCTTTCGATAGTACGGGCCGTATCCCACCTTTGAAAAGGTGGGGATTGGCCCTGATCCCATCCTAAAGACATGGGGTTCTTCAACTGCGGTTATTTTGTAAATAACTATTTTAAATATGTTAAGTTTATTTTTGACGCGCATCCTGATCTCGCGATGTCACATATGTTAAATAACAGTGTAATTTTTAATATTTATTAATATAATAGGAGCGGGCTTTCGATAATGATTTTCTCCTAAAATAATAGGGATATAACGATTGCGTTGAACACTTTCGTGTTCCGAAATGTTTATACATAGAAAACATTAAAATATTTCACGGGGTAGCAGATGAAGGGACTGGGGCGCAGTTGTAGCCCGACTATGCAAAGCTGTATATCTTTTCCGGCTTGGCTTAGCGTTGGTCTCGTTTTCGTTTCCCTCCTGCCATGTGTAATACCATCTGCATGCGCCTGGCCCTTCTGGCTGCCCCTCCCTACCCACGCCGACTCGGGGCTTGAGATCTCGATCAAGAGCGACAGCTCTGAAGTAATCGCGGGGGAACGCTTGGGCTACATCTGTATACTCAGAAACGTTGGAGATAAAACGCTATCGAACATATCGGTAACTGATGGCACAAATGAGATCGGCTATCGCGACACTCTGGCTCCAGGGGATGTGTTCAGGATCAAAGCTAAAACACCGCCTTTAACTAGATCGTCGCGATTTAGGATCACAGCGATCTCAGACGGCAAGGAGATGGCATCTCAAGAGATGAGCGTGTTGGTCCGGGAGAATAACACAAAACCGCTTCAAAATCCATCGCTCATAGCAACGGTTGAGGCAGGCAGGATCAGCGCTCTCCCTTCATATAAAATAAAAATCGCGAATCTGGGGAACGATGAGCTCAGCCGTGTGAAGATACTCGACAGCAGGAACAATGCTCTCGGCATAATACCCTCTCTCGCTCCCGGCGAGTCTCATACACTTTTGCTGAACTCCAAATTGGATGGCAGGTTGAAGATCACGGCTGTTAACGAAGTTGGGTCGCCTATAATGGGCGATGTGCGATACCTAGGCTCGCCTGCAACTATCACCTCTGGCGAGTACACCCTTAAGACGATGGAGTACAGGCAATCGAACGGCCTCGAATTGATACTGGAGACCAGCAAAAGAGAGGCAAGGGCAGGAGATAATATAAGCTACAGGTGCACGGTCAGAAACTCCGCTGATGATGTGATATACAATGTGGATCTCCGCTGCAACGGAAGGAGGATGTACACGGAGTTCCTCTCGCCACGAAGGAATCTATCTCTTGAGGGTTTCTTCATCTTCAACAAGACGACGGATCTCATGGCGAACGTATCGGGAAGAGACAAAAACGGTGAAACGTTAACGAATGCCACATCTGTGCGCGTGTGGGGGCTCTCTTCAAAGCTGAAGATGAGAGCTAGTGCAGAGCCTCCAGCGCTTGAAGCTGGTGGTGCCACCACTATCACAATCGAGCTCGAGAACGCCGGCCCCGATCTGCTGAGGGATATCTCTGTAGAGGACAGCCTCGGCCATATAGGAGAGATAAGAGAGCTGAAGCCCGGAGAGGTTTATTCCATCAGCCGGAATCTGCAGGCCAATTCTTCGTTAGACGACGAGATATTCGCAAAGGCGGTTGATTCGAACGGTCAGGAGATCTATGCATCTGCTGAAATTGACATACTTGTTTACACGCCTGGAATGAATCTATCCGTGGAGCCATCTCAGCTTCTCTTGTATCCGGATGAGGAAGCGGAGGTAGTATGCATCATAGAAAACACCGGTGAGGTCACGCTCAAGAACGTGACGCTTGCTGGACTTAGGAGCGGCAGGATAAATGAGCTGCCCCCAGGAACTGCAACGAGGATAGCGGCTACGATCAAATCGAACAGCTCAGAGGATATCGTGATAACGGCGACCGGCTACGGAGGCTATGATCAGACCGTTACCGATCAGGCTATCCTCTCCGTCAGGGTGGTCAAGCCGAACATAACAATTTCGGTGATGCCCAGTCGCATTGAGACCCCACCAGGTGAGCCCTACAACATGAGCTGTCTCGTCTCAAATTACGGCAGCGATGATCTGCATGACGTAAAGATATCCGAAGCCGAGCTCGGAACTATCGCGGCTCTGGGCGATCTTCCGGCTGGTGAGTTCCGCGCTCTCTCTCTGCCCATAACAGTCTCAGAGAACCGAACGCTGATCTTCACAGCCACTGCGAAGGACTCACGCGGTAGGCTATGGAGCGCATCCGCGAGATCCGAGGCTGTAATAGTTTACACAGCATTAGGCCTCAAAGTCAGCGTCTCGCCCCAAGCAGTTCGCTTCGGAGAGAAGGTCACGATCAGCTGCGCTCTGGAGAATAAAGGTGTTGTCACATTACGGAATATATTCGTGACGAGCAAGATCCTGGGGCCGATAGGAAGCATAGAATATCTAGCACCAAAAGAGCGCAGAACCATCAGCATAGAGATTCCACTCACTATGGATATCTCAGATACGATAACCGCAGAGGGTTTGACTCCGTCAAAGGTGCATGTGGTCGAGCGGTCTCCGCTCAACATACGGCTCCTCAAGAGGCTTGAGCCCAGGCCGTCCGAGAAGATGAACGTTCATGAGAATATAAACACAAGCGTCTCGAGCGTGAAAGCTGTGGGGAGCTCTGCCGCAAATAATGCCACTTATAACGCTAACATAAGCACCAATAACATAACATACGTTCATTCTGAAAATGCCACAGACGCATCAGACAAAATAAATGTACCTGGAACTATAAATTTAACTTTAGAAAACAAAGCTCTACAGGCTTTAGAACGTGCGCAGCGAAGCCCTGTGGAGTCGAAGGAGATCTCCGCGATATCTCTTCTCAAGGAGATGTTGAGGTATCTGCATGAGTTTATATCAAAAAAACCGATCTCGAGCTCCGAGGCATTTCAAGACAGCATGCCTGAGGGGAATGGCTCAATCGCATCGATGGCATCGAGGCAGGATGTCTTGAACACCACACTGGGAATCGAGAGCGTAGGAGATCGTCGCTCATTCATTCGCATTCTTGACATCACCGCCATCCCACCTGAGCCGGTTGCAGGCGCTCCGGTAAGGGTTGTGGCTCACATAAAAGGGGACACAGATGTCGATGAAGTCGTCCTTGAGTATGGGGTAGCAGATCAGAGCACAGCCAGAGCTGATATGCTCAAAATGCGGAAGCCATCACAGATCAAGATGTTATTGGAAAGCGGAAACCGCAGAGACGGCTACTGGAGCTGTCTGATTCCGGGGCAGAATGCAGGAACCATACTTGGGATATCGGTAAAGGCGATTTGCGGACGGAGCAGCGCAGAGGACGGGCCCTACATGCTCCAGTGGGTCGCTCAAGCTCCGCCGTCAAAACCAAAGCCTCTTCCAGAGAAGAAGATCGCCACTAACGGCATGCTCTACATCGAGTCAACGACGGTCAGCGGAAGGGGGGAGGTATCGATAAGAGATACCTTTACAGAGAACGCTCTGACATACGAGGAGGATCTGAAGGGCAGCGGGAATCTCAATATGGAGTACATCAGGTGCATGGAGAAATCGAATCCGGTTGTCAACTTCAGCGAGGTCAAGGATATCTCATTCGATGGTGGCGTGCTCAAAGGCTTCAAGCGTTTCGATTCTCCCGTATTTCACGGGGGAATGGGAGCCAGCATAACAGAGCGATTCAATATGAGCGAGCTCGAGAAGAGTGAGCGCGGGATGATACGCTCTATTAACTACAAGAACAACACGATTGCATTCTCCACGGAGCAGGCGTTTGAGGGCATGTGGAACACCAGGACGGAATATTCGAAGTTCAGCAAGAAGATGAAGGCTGATCAGAGGCTGAACGGAAGCTTCCAGATACAGAAAAACATAAAGTTCCAGGATTGATGATCGGATTTGTATGAAAATGCCTTCGAGCCATTTTCGTCCCAGTGGCCGTTCGGCCATGAAGGTTTTCCGAGATGATATCCCTGGAAGAAGTGCTTGTGGAGCATCGAATGCTAACGTAAGTTTATAGAGATGGGGTGGCGAAGACTTCGGTCTTCGGGCCCGAGAGAAGGTCACAGTTCAACAATAGCTCAAACCAATTTTATGAAAAAGACAAAGGCTGCGATGTCACAGGTTCTCCAAGCTGTTTCCCAGAACAGCGGTCCACCACCACCTGGCCATGTCGACGAGATCCTTGCTGAATGCTCCTGATAGCCTGTATTCGCCTCCCCTTATCGAGATCAGGCCCGCACCCAGAAGCTTGTTTCTCATCGCATAGAATGCGGATCTGCTTATTCCAAGCTCTTTGACTATCTCCTGCCAATCCTTTGTCTTTATTGGATCTCCCGATTTCATCCTCTCCTCGATCATGCCCAAGAATCTCCTGCCCCTCAGCGCTGTGGTCTCGTCCTTGAATAGGCGCAGCATCAGCTCATGATATGGATCTCTCGACCTGCTTATCATGTATTCCGGTTTGGATCTCACCTTGAGTGTAGTTGCGGTCCTTGGTGCATTCTTGATCTTGGTCATAACGTTACTCCAAATGTTTTGGATCTCGCTTATACAAATTCTATATTGCGGTCGTGTACGCCAAACTGCTGCAAATGCATATGAATTTTAGGTTAGGTGCTGGACCTGTCCGGATAAGTGCTGCGGCCAGAAATTTTATATTCTCTTCTGGATGTCAGAAACACTTAATCCTTATTCGGACAAGCGCGGTGTGCTGTGTTGAATAATTTGATGTGATGTAATCGTTAGAATGAGATCAGGGCCAATCCCCGCCTTTTCAAAGGTGGGATACGGCCCGTACTATCGAAAGATATATACTAATGGAGACCATATGTATATCTCAAGATGACCAAACAAGAGCATTGGGTGAGCGCGCGATGGTGTGTCTATAACGTGTAATACCACTTCGTATGGTCAACATGCAAAAGGTGAAGTGATTTGCTGAAGACGTTTCGATACAGGATCTATCCCACGAAGTCTCAGAGATCCAAGATGACTGACACATTGGAGCTTTGCAGATGGGTCTATAACGAAACGCTGGCTACTCGAAAGAACGCCTATGAGCAGGAAGGCAGATCGGTCTCGTACTATGAAACCAAGAAGCTCCTGCCACAATGGAAAGAAGAAAAACCTGAATTGAAAAACGTTTACTCACAGGTACTACAGGAAGCGGTCAAGAGGGTTG